>SAMEA104315434__coassemble_349_pt1 | contig 26861 bp, 20 predicted proteins | sample SAMEA104315434__metabat2_high_PE_013 | metagenome-assembled genome bin SAMEA104315434 (sample SAMEA104315434) | gut metagenome | biome: Monkey gut; feature: monkey-associated habitat; material: faeces | place: China | collected 2013 | reverse complement strand
TACCAGGATTTCACAGATTCAACAAAGGTTTATGACAAGGTTTCAAAGCAGCTTGACTCAAGCAAGAGCCCTAAGAAGAAGGTATGGCTTGATATCTACAATGCTTCAGATAACTTCTTAAGCTCAACATACCAGCCACTTCTTCAGAACTACGATGATCTTCTTAATCTTGACGTAGATTACATCGGTGGTGATGGTCAGACAGAGTCAAATATCACAAACCGTCTTGGAAATCCAAGCGAGTATGACGCATTCGCAATTAACATGGTTAAGACAGACAATGCTGCTTCATACACATCAATTCTTAATCAGTAAGATATTGATCTAAAGGCAAAATGATTTAACTCAGAAGGGTGTCAGAAAAAAATTGATACCCTTCTTTTACTAAGAAAAGGAAGTAGAACTATGGCAGATGATAAGAATAAATACATCTTATCGATTAACGGCATGAGCAAATCATTCGGTAGAAACAAGGTTCTGAATCATATCAATTTGAACGTTAAGCCTGGATCAATAATGGGTCTTATGGGTGAGAATGGTGCCGGAAAATCGACAATGATGAAATGTCTCTTCGGAACCTATCAGAAGGACGAAGGAACTATAATATTAGATGGTAAAGAGGTAAACTTTACAGGTCCCAAGGATGCGCTTGAAAATGGTGTCGCAATGGTTCATCAGGAGCTTAACCAGTGTCTTGAGAGAAGCGTTGTAGATAACCTCTTCCTTGGACGATACCCTAGGAACTCAATGGGTATAATTGATGAAGGCAGAATGAGAAAGGAAGCTTCTGATCTGTTCAGAAAGCTTGGAATAACTGTTAACCTCACACAGCCTATGAAGAGAATGTCCGTATCACAGAGACAGATGTGCGAGATTGCCAAGGCTATATCATACAACTCAAAGGTTATCGTACTTGATGAGCCTACATCATCACTTACAGCACCTGAGGTTGCCAAGCTTTTCAAGATGATGAGACAGTTAAAGGAGCAGGGTATTTCCCTTATCTATATTTCACATAAGATGGATGAGATCTTCGAGATCTGTGACCAGGTTTCGGTACTTCGAGACGGTAGTCTTGTTATGACAAAGGACAGCAAGGATACAGATATGAATGAGCTTATATCAGCGATGGTTGGTCGTTCTCTGGACAACAGATTTCCACCGGTTGACAATAAGCCGGGTGAAACCGTTCTCTCAATACAGGGACTTTCTACAAAATATGCTCCGAAGTTACAGAACATCACCTTCGATGTAAAGAAGGGTGAGATCTTCGGACTTTATGGTTTGGTTGGTGCCGGCCGTACAGAGCTTCTTGAAACCATATTTGGTATTCGTACAAGAGCAGCAGGAAATGTAGTATACAATGGAAAAATGATGAACTTCTCCTCACCAAGGGATGCTATGGATCATGGATTTGCCCTTATAACAGAGGAAAGAAAGGCAAACGGTCTCTTCCTTAAGGGAGATCTTACATTTAACACAACCATCGCAAATATGAACCACTACAAGAGAGGTCTTGCATTATCAAATGACGACATGGTACGTGCAACAGCAGAGGAGATCAAGGTCATGCATACAAAGTGTATGGGACCTGATGATATGATCTCAAGCCTGTCAGGTGGTAATCAGCAGAAGGTCATCTTCGGCAGATGGCTTGAGCGTTCACCTAACGTATTCATGATGGACGATCCTACAAGAGGTATCGATGTAGGTGCCAAGTATGAGATCTACGAATTGATCATCAACATGGCAAAGCAGGGCAAGACAATTATAGTTGTTTCCTCAGAGATGCCTGAGATACTTGGTATCACAAACCGTATAGGCGTTATGTCTAACGGACATCTTGCAGGTATCGTAAACACAAAGGAAACAAACCAGGAAGAATTATTAAGACTCAGTGCTAAATATTTGTAAAAGAGAGGAGTATTGGATATGGCAGACAATAGTAAGATACTTTCGGCTGAGGACGAGGCAAAACTCTTAAAGCCGATTGATGAATATGTTGGAAAAATACAGAGTCAGATCGACGCACTTCGTGTTGACGGAACTGACAAGGTTCAGAGCTTAAAGAACCATATAGCCCTCACAAAGGAGGACAAGAACTTATCAAAGGAAGAGATCCAGAGGATTGTTGCTAAGGATAAGGTGGATTTAGAGAAGGCTAAGGCTGTTGAGGCAGCAAATAAGTCAAAGGTTTCAGCTCTCATCGCAGACGCTGAAGGATACCTTAAGAAGCATTACAAGACAGAGTACTACCAGAAGGTAGAGGCAGCCTGTGAGCTGGCAAAGGCAGCAGAAAATGAAGAGTATGACAAGAAGAAGGCAACCTTAAAGGTTGAGCATGAGCAGGCACTTAAGCAGCTTACAGACTCAAGCGAGATCAAGGATGAGAAGTATGTATATAAGAACAGACTCTTTGATATCCAGATGGCTCACGAGTCAAAGCTCCAGGAGATCAAGGACAGAAAGCATGACGCATTCTCACATCAGTATCACTTGATCGACCTTCTCCGTATGTCAAAGTATACATTCGGACAGAAGAGAGCACAGGGCTTTGAGAATTACAAGTACAACTTCAATACATCACAGTTCCTTTACAAGAATGGTCTGTATATTGTAATCATCCTTATCTTCATAGCACTTTGTATTATTACACCTATCGTTAAGAATACACAGCTGCTTACACTTACAAACATACTTAATATCTTACAGCAGGCTTCACCTCGAATGTTCCTTGCACTTGGTGTTGCCGGACTGATCCTCTTAACAGGTACCGATCTTTCCGTAGGACGTATGGTAGGTATGGGTATGGTTACTGCCACAATTATTATGCACAATGGTGTTAATACAGGTGGTGTATTCGGACATATATTTGACTTTACAAATATTCCTGTAGCAGGCAGAGCTATCTTCGCTCTTGTTGCATGTATCGTTCTTACAACAGTATTTGCAATGATAGCAGGTTTCTTCATGGCGAAGTTTAAGATGCATCCATTCATTTCAACAATGGCTAACATGCTTATTATCTTCGGTCTCGTAACATACGCAACAAAGGGTGTATCATTTGGTGCTATTGATTCAGCAATTCCAAATATGTTCATCCCTAGATTTGGTAACTTCCCAACAATTATCATTTGGGCAGTTGTAGCTATAATCGTAGTATGGTTCATCTGGAACAAGACTACATTTGGTAAGAATCTCTACGCTGTAGGTGGTAACCCTGAGGCAGCAGCAGTTTCAGGTATCTCAGTATTTAAGGTAACTCTTGGAGCATTCATCCTTGCCGGTATCCTTTACGGATTTGGTTCATGGCTTGAGTGTAACAGAATGGTTGGTTCAGGATCAGCAGCTTATGGACAGGGCTGGGATATGGACGCAATCGCAGCCTGCGTAGTTGGTGGTGTATCATTCACAGGTGGTATCGGTAAGATCTCAGGTGTTGTAACAGGTGTACTTATCTTCACATCACTTACTTACTCTCTTACAATACTTGGTATTGATACAAACCTTCAGTTCATCTTCGAAGGTATCATCATTCTTGCAGCCGTAACACTTGACTGTCTCAAGTATGTACAGAAGAAGTAATCACAGGCAGATAAATGCTGTGTGACCTGCAATATCACAGATAAATTTAATAAAACGACAGTGTCGTAGACGTAAAGCCGCCTTGGTTATCTAAAGGATGATCGGGCGGCTTTATGTTATATAACGATGGTTGCTGCCCTCTGTGCATATTTTACTAAACTTCTTTATCTGAGTGGTTAATGTCCACATACACATATAGTATAATGCCAGTCACGCTTGTTTTTCTATTCGGTTCGACCAGCTTATTAACCGGCAGTCGCCCAAACTCGTCGGAGCTATAAAAAGTTCCTCCTCAACTGGTAAGTCATAGTTATGAAGAGCTCCTCCTCAAACATGAGCTTTGTGCCGGTAGCAAGGTCAAACCTCATTACGAAAACCTACGCTATGGTCTGGACATTTATACTATATGTGAATGGTGGACACATACATTTAGATATATGAAGTTTCTGTAAAATGATTTATGTAATCGACAATATCTGATATAATGAAAATAGTGTGAAAGAAAATGCGAAAGCAGATTTGCCGTGCTTTGTAAAAGAAATCGGCAGGGAATATCAACTCTCTGAGACCTATGGGTTTACATGGGATAATGTTTAGTATCGGAGGATAAAGTGATGGACAAATATAAAGTACTTCTTGTGGATGATGAAGAAGAGGTAATTGACGTAATAGAACATAAGATACACTGGGATATGCTGGGCTTCGAAGTGGTGGGCAGTGCCAACAACGGAGTAAAAGCCCTGGAGCTTTCAGAGAGGCTTCAGCCGGATGTGGTTATCACAGATATAAAAATGCCTTACATGGACGGACTTGAATTGTCCAGAAGGCTGAATAACGAATATCCCAATAAACACGTAATAATATTTACAGGTTTTGATGAGTTTGAATATGCCAAGGAAGCGGTACATCTCGAGATAGAAGAGTATATGCTTAAGCCTATCAATGCACTGGAGCTGTCAGACTGTCTCAAGAGACTTAAGAATACACTGGACATTGAGAGAGAAGAGAAGCTTAACGTGAAGAAGCTGGAGAACTATTTCAATGATTCCCTTCCTATGCTTCAGATGAACTTGTTCATATCTCTTATTGAAGGACGTGTGAAGGAGTCGGACTATGAGAAATTCCTTTCCGCATACCAGATAAATATGAGGGGACCATATTATTGCTGTGTCATATTCCATACATCAGAACATCATGTGCCGGAGGGCATGAACCCCCTGCTGCTGTCCATGTCAGTGGAAAGAGAGATTAAGGACAGGATACTTTCAGAGTGGAACAGTCAGATATTTACTTATCTCGGCAACACGGTATTGATAGTAGAGCTTGCCTCAGAGGATACTGTAGCTCAGCTTACGGATACCTGCGACAGGTTCTGCAGATGGGCATACAGAGTTATGGGAGCCGTGGTTACAGCAGGTATCGGAAGATGCCTGGATAGCCTTTTTAATATAAACAATTCCTATGATGGCGCCAGAGAGGCTGTGTCCTACAGAGTCCTCTACGGAACCGGGCGGGCTATAAATATCGGTGAGATAGCACCAAAAGAGCAGGAGATCGCCATCCAGTCAGAGGATACCAAAATGCATGACCTGTTTAAGAATATACATCTCGGCTCCGTCGATGCCATAAAGAAATCGGCAGCAAAGGAGATCGAGAAGCTTCACAGGAATGCCAAGACTGTAAGCCAGTACAACCTCGCCACCATGGAGATGGTGGGAGCTTTCTATAGATTTTGTGCAAATAATTTTATTGACTTTAACGAGTTCTGCTGTGGTGTGGAAAATCCATATGAAAGGGTACCGGAGATGGATGAGAGTACCTTGACCTCGTGGATAACAGAAACAGCCATAGCCATTGCCGAGGAACTTAAGAATGCCCGAAACAGCACTTCAAGAAGACTGGTTACAGATGCACAGAATATAGTAAGGGATAGATATATGGAGCCTAATCTGTCGTTGGATACGGTGTGCTCAGATCTGGGAGTATCCAACTCATACTTTTCTTCGGTATTTAAGAAGGAGACAGGAAAGTCATTTGTTTCCTATCTTACGGATTACAGAATGGAACATGCGGCGTCACTCATACTCGAGACAAATGAGAAGAGCTATAAGATTGCAGAAAAGGTGGGGTATCTTGATGCAAACTATTTCAGCTATGTGTTTAAGAAGAGCTTTGGGGTATCACCCTCAAAGTACAGAACAGAGCATCTGAACGGCTGATGATCAAACAGAAATGGAAGAACATTTATTATGGGTAAAAAAAAGGGATATGGACAGCAGAAGGATAAACATTCTCTTAAGATGAGAATAAGGGGCTGGTTTCACAGAGGAAGATTTATAGGATTTGATATACAATCCATAATCATGGCAGTACTTACTACACTCACGATAGTTACAACCGTCGTTATGGGGCTGCTTATCTATAACAGATTTACGCGGGCTATAAAGCAGACTGCCATATCTAATGCAGAGAGCCTTATAAACAGCACTGTTGAAAAGATAGATTCAGATCTTCTTAATGTGAGACAGATTTCCAATGCCTTGAATTATAACATAATCCAGGAAGGCGATGTAAATGATCAGGAATTTGCCAGGCAGTTCAGTCTGCTTTATGAGGTAAATAATGACAAAGTCCAGAGCCTTGCGTTATTTGATAATGAGGGAAAACTAGTGGCGGCAGAGCCCGTTATGGAGCAGAAGGATAATGTGAATGTGAAATCCCAGAAATGGTATACAGATGCATTAAGGGACATTGAGAATATACATTTCTCTACACCGCACATACAGAATTTATTTGCAGATGAGTCGTATAAGTATTACTGGGTAATATCCTTAAGCCGTTCGGTGGATATCAATAACGGAAAGACGCCCGTAAGTGGTGTGCTCCTTGTAGATATGAAGAGTTCAGTTATATCCGATACCATGAAAGCCATAAATGAGGATTCCAACGAGGTATACTACTACCTGTGTAACAGAGAAGGTGAGATAATCTATCATCCGAGGAGAACAGAGATAGACAGAGGTCTTATATCAGAGGATGTAGGAAAGGTTGCCATGCTGGAGGACGGAACCTATGAACTGAAATTAAACGGAAAAAGCGGAAATGTGGTTGTTGGAAGTATTGCATATACCGGTTGGAAGATAGTTGGTGTGGTCCCGGATACGGTCCAGACTATAAATATTAAGAAATTCAGATATTATATAATCACAACAGCCATAGTGCTTCTCATGATGATCCTTGAGGTAAACAGGATAATCACAAAAAAAATCTCAAGACCTATACTTAAGCTTAATGAGTCAGTTAAGGCATATGAGGCGGGAGAGAAACCGGATATATATGTGGGCGGATCTTCGGAGATAAGACACCTGGGTTATTCCGTCCAGAAGTCCTATGAGCAGATCGAGGAACTGATGGAGGAGATAATAAGGCAGCAGAATCAGCGCAGGAAGAGCGAGATGGATGCGCTTCAGAGCCAGATAAATCCTCACTTCCTGTACAATACTCTTGAATCGATTACCTGGATGGTTGAGGCGCACAAGAATACTGATGCGGTATTTATGATATCTGAGCTTGCCAAGCTCTTAAGAATCAGCCTTTCAAAGGGCAGAACCATAATAAAGATATCAGATGAGATTCAGCACAGCAGAAGCTACATGAACATACAGAAGGTAAGATACAAAGAACGTTTTAAGACTGAGTTTATCATAGATGAAGAGGTAAATGACTACTGTATTGTAAAGCTGGTGGTTCAGCCTATACTTGAAAATGCCATTTATTACGGCGTTGGCAATATGGATGAGGATGATGGGGGCAAGATCACGGTTCACGGTGAGAAGAAGGATGATGATATTTATATCACTGTTGAGGACAATGGAATGGGAATGTCAGAGGAGGTTGTTGACAATATCCTTTCAGATAATGAGAAGGTACCAAAGCATGGCTCCGGAGTGGGTCTTATCAATGTCCACAACAGGATACAGCTCATGTTCGGCAGTCAGTACGGACTTCAGGTGTACAGCGAGCCTGATGAGGGAACCAGAATAGTTATCCATATTCCTGCGATACCTTATAATGAGCAGAATCGTGTGGAGCTTGAGAAACAGAAATACGGAAAGGCGAAGGTGACAGATGAAGAAAAGTAAGATTACCATTATTGTGGCAGAATTGATTCTTTTGGCTCTTGCCGTATTTTTTGTAAGAAAAATATTCGAAGAGGATGTTCCCCAGAAGAGGGTTGCGGTTATAGTTGAGAAATCCGGTGATAAGAGATGGGATTCTCTTTTCCGGGGACTGAAGCACTCAGCAGATTTGAATAATCTTCATCTTATTATCTGCAATACAGATGATATAAAAAATGCCGATGATGAAAAGGCACTTATAGATGAGCAGCTTGACAATAATGTGGATGCATTTATCATATGTCCTGCACCGGGAAGCAATACTCTGCAGATGCTTCAGGAGCTTAATAATGAGGTGCCATTTGTGCTTATTACTGAGGACGTGTATACCGCCGGCGAAGGGAAAGACTCCGGGAATGACGAAAAGACAGAGTATACAGCAAGTGGATTCCCTGTTATAAAGCCTGATAATTACCAGATGGGATATAAGCTTGGCGAGGAGCTTGTGAAAAATAACGGAGGCTCCCTTGATGGAAAGAAGATTGGAATATATGCAGGCAGAGAGAAAACAGAGGCAACCGTAAGCCAGGTAAATGGTGTCATAGATGCTCTCTCCGGTACGGGCTGTGATATAATATGGGAGTATTATTATCTTGAAAATCAGAATGTGTGCAGCCTTGTTGATAATTCCCAGAGAGTTGATTATATATGTGCAATGGACACAGATGTACTTGATATCCTTGGGGAGGCAGCAGTTGACGGAAAGTATGATGGCGCAGAGATATATGGTATTGGAAGCAGTATGAAATCAGTGACGCTTCTTGATTATGGGCAGATAAGGTGTCTGGTGGTGCCGGATGGATATGATATAGGGTATGAAAGTATTATGGAACTTGCGAAGAAGCTTGACAATTCATTTTATTCCATTGAAAGCCATGAGGCAGATGCCAAGGTTATTTACAGAGAAGATATTTTCTCTGACGATGTAGAAAGGTTTTTATACTCATATGAATAGACTTATATTAAAAAAAATAACAGCCTTTGTACTGATTTTTGGTATGATGGTGAGCCTGGCGGGCTGTGGAAGCAGGAAACACAAGAGTTACACAACCCTGAGGGTAGGGGTTATAACTTATACGCAGAATGATCCATTTATCAATGCACTCACTGATTGTCTCAAAACTGAACTTAAAGCCATGGAAACTGCCCATATGAAGATTATAGTCTCTGTAAGGAGTGCAGATGACGATCAGGAAGACCAGGATGAGGTGGCAGCGGAAATGATAGATGCAGGATGTGATATCCTGTGTGTTAATCTGGTGGACAGAACTGCTCCTTCAAAGATAATAAGAAATGCAAGAGATAATGATATTCCTGTTATTTTTTTCAACAGGGAACCTGTTATGGATGACCTTATGCAGTGGGATGAGCTGTATTATGTGGGATGTGATGCGAAACAGTCAGGAGAGATGCAGGGAGAGATTGCCGCAGATTATATAAATGAACATCCGGAGGTAGACCGTAACAGGGATGGAAAGATACAGTATGTTCTCCTTGAGGGTGAGGCGGGACACCAGGACGCCATAAGCAGAACAGACAGCTCTGTTAAGACACTTATCAGTAAAGATATCACTCTTGAAAAGCTCAGCTATCAGTTTGCTGATTGGAACAGGGGTCAGGCAGAGAACAGGATGACACAGCTTATAAGCCAGTATGGAAACAGCATAGAAATGGTCATATCAAACAATGACGAGATGGCGCTGGGAGCTGTGGAAGCATATAAGAAGGCAGGATACCCTGAAGAGGAATGGCCTGTGATATTTGGTATAGATGGGCTTAAAGATGCTCTTGAAGCAGTGGAAGCCGGAACTATGCAGGGAACTGTATATAACGACAAGGAGGACCAGGCAAGGGAGATGGCAAAGCTGGCAGTGGATATATTTAAGGGAAATGACATTGAATCTCATGGTTTAAGTCTGGGAAGATACTATGTATCACCATACCAGAAGGTTGATGAATCTTCTGTGGAGAAATTTCTTAAACCACGACAGTAGTATTCTTCCGGTAAGAAATATTTGGTACAGAACATATAGGAAGGTGAAGAGAGAAAAAATATGCAGGAAAATTGGACAGAAGAGTTTTATAATGAGATAAATCCTGAAAAAAGGCTTGAGATATTAAAGAAAAATACGCCTGACGAAAAGACCGGAACAGATTTGTTCAGGGACAGACTCTGGGTTGTCAGATATGGGAAGAGAAAGCCTAAAAATGATGCATTTGTCAAGTGTCTTATGGAGATGAAATATGTTGCCGAGGGTGGTGCCATAGACATAGGCGGGGCCAGAAAAAAACAGGCAATAAATGTTATTACGGAACTGTGTCTTTTCGAAGCAGACAAGAGAAGCGTGGAAGAGCAGGATATTTTGGTAAATGAGATAAAAAATGCTTTTCTCAAGTTTATGGATGTAAGCAGAAATGGCAGAGGCTTTACATCTATAGTATTTGGAATGGGACAGTTGTCGGATGAGGGTGTCACAAAAAAAATTGCAGAACAGATAAGTGCCATTGCTTTTACGGCACCTCATATGCTTCATATGGATAAAGAATTTGCGTTGTTACAGAAAGCTGCCCTTATTGCATTCCGACAGGAATATCCAAACAGGGAGCATTTTCTGAAAAAATAAAGCCGGAGGGATATATACCGGGGGAATCAGCTAAAAAACATTGAAATAGTATAATCAGTTAAATGGATGTCGATATAAGTTGTCATACAAAAGTGATTGCTCTGTTGTACTGTTTCAGCGTGGGACAGGAGATATACTTATTTTTTCTCTTACGATGGCATATCCTTTGGAGACTGGCGTATAGTTGTATACGAACCGGCAGAGATATGTATGAAGTCGGCGTATGCCTTTAAGGACGACGTTGACAAATGTCTTGAGGCGGGAATGAACGGTCACATGTCAAAGCCTATTGATATGTCAGAACTGACCGCAGGTCTCGCAGAGATAAAGAAAAAAGCTTGACGTTTGGTCGGGCTTTTCCAGTTGCGTTTTTGGTTTCAGAAAGGGGATATTATGTGTGCATATGTTGAGTTTAAGGATGTGAAGAAGGTGTACAAAACCGGTGAGGTGGAGATACATGCTCTTCGTGACGTGAATTTTGAGATTGAAAAGGGGGAGTTCTGTGTGATCGTCGGTGCTTCCGGTGCCGGAAAGACCACTATACTGAATATCCTTGGCGGAATGGATACCTTGACCAGCGGAAGCGTGAAGCTTGCAGGTGAGGAGATATCCAAGCTTAACAAGAGACAGCTTACAGCTTACAGACGTTATGATGTGGGCTTTGTATTCCAGTTCTATAATCTGGTACAGAACCTTACAGCCCTTGAGAATGTGGAGCTTGCGGGACAGATCTGCCGGAATCCTCTTGACGCGGCAACTGTACTTAAGCAGGTGGGACTTGAGGATCGTATGGCGAATTTCCCTGCCCAGTTGTCAGGTGGAGAGCAGCAGAGAGTTGCCATAGCAAGGGCTCTGGCGAAAAATCCAAAGCTTCTCTTATGTGATGAGCCAACAGGAGCTCTTGACTACAATACAGGTAAGGCGGTACTCAAACTACTTCAGGATACCTGCCGTAACACCGGCACTACAGTTATAGTCATAACACATAATCAGGCTCTTACCGCCATGGCGGACAGGGTTATAACTGTGAAGAGTGGTACTGTTGAGAAGGTCATAAAAAACGAAAATATTATGAATGTTGAAGATCTTGAATGGTAGGTGTTTTATGAAATCAATGATGAGACGCACGACATTTCGTGAGATAAAAAATACATTTGGAAGATTTGCGGCTATAATGGCTATTATTGCTCTAGGCGTGGGTTTCTTCTCGGGACTTAAGATGACCAAGCCTGACATGGTAAATACTGTATCGGATTTCCTCAGCACATCGGATTTTTACGATCTGCACCTTATGTCCACACTGGGATTTACAGATGATGATGTGGAAGTATTTGCAGGGGAGGATGATGTGAAAGCTGCCGAGGGTGTGTATTCATTTGACCTGTTGTACTCGGGCTTTGACGAAAACGAGAAGGTCTTAAAGACCATGTCTCTGCCGGAGGATGTGAACAAGCTTCAGCTGGTTGACGGTCGTATGCCAGAGAGTAATGACGAGTGTGTTATGGACGCCAAGATATCGGACGTGTCCATAGGGGACACAATCAAGGTGTCTAAGGAGAACAGTGACACATACTACGACGCCATGAAGGAGAAGGAGCTTAAAGTAGTTGGAACCGTCAATACTCCGTTATATATTAACTTCGAGAGGGGAACCACATCTATCGGAAGCGGTAAGCTCTTAGGCTTCGTTTATGTTATGGCGGACAACATAGAGAGCGACTATTACACAGATGTATATGTGAGGTTTAATGAGGATTATGACCTGTACTCTGATGAGTACAAGGATTACATGGATGACAAGAATGACGCATGGGATGAGATATGCAAGGATCAGGTGACTAAGAGGTACAGGGAGCTCATGGTTGCTGCCGGTATGCCGGCGGAGGCGGTCGGGGACGTGACTATAGATGACGTTAACGATGTGGACTATTATGTTCTTGACAGGAATACCAATGTGGGCTATGTGTGCTTTGAGAGTGACTCAAGTATTGTGGATGGTGTATCAAGAGTATTTCCGGTGTTTTTCATACTTGTTGCGGTTCTTGTATGTATGACCACCATGAACAGAATGGTGGAGGAGCAGCGATCCATGATAGGAATGTTCAAGGCTCTGGGTTATGGTGAGGCAACTATCATGGGCAAATACATGATTTATTCAGGAACTGCTGCGGTGATCGGCTGTGTTGGTGGATACCTCATAGGTACCTACGTGTTCCCTGAGGTTATCTGGTATGCCTACCACCTTATGTATATAAATATTCCACTCATAAGAGTTGTTGACTGGAAGCTGATCTGTATTGTGCTGGCAGCGTCACTTCTCTGTACTATCGGAACTACCTGGTTGTCCTGCCGGTATGAGCTTGCCGAAACGGCAGCAGGACTTATGAGACCAAAGGCTCCGAAGCCGGGGAAGAGAGTTCTGTTGGAGCGTATTCCATTTATATGGAAGCGTATGAAGTTCCTTAAGAAGGTTTCTGTGAGAAATATCTTCAGATACAAGAAGCGTTTCTTCATGATGATAATAGGTATAAGCGGCTGTACGGCACTGCTCCTTACAGGCTTTGGTCTTAAGGACTCCATAACGGGATTTGCTGATACCCAGTTTGGTGAGATACAGGTGGCAGACGGTACCATAACCTTTAATACAACCCTGGGGAAGGATGTATCTGACGGAGATATAAACAGTGCCGGTATACAGGATAGTGAAGCTGCCGGAGAAAATGATAATGCAGGCAATGTGAGACTGGATGAATTGCTTGGCGATTATGTTGAAGAATATGATATAGTCAGTGAAATGAGCTGGGATCTTGTTGAGGATTCAGGAATAAAATCCGTGAACATGATAATAATGGAGGATCCGGTACATATATCAAGATATGTGAAGTTTAAGGATCACAAGGGGAATGAGATAGATTACCCGGGAAAAGGTGAAGCGGTCATAAACAATGCCCTGGCAGAACAGTATGGTATCAAGACCGGCGATGAGATAACTGTGAGAAACAGTGACATGAAGGAGATAAGGGTCAAGGTATCGGGAATATTTAACAATCACGTATACAACTATGTGTTCATTTCCCCGGATACCTACGAGGAGCAGATGGGAAGTGCCCCGGAATACAAGACGGTGTATTTCAATCTAAAGGACGGCATTGATGCCCATCAGGCGGCAGCAGACCTTATGGAGGACAGCAGTATCCTGTCTGTAACTGTAAATAAGGACATGAAGGAAAGAATTTCCAATATGATGAAGAGTATGAATTATATCGTCATTGTGGTCATTCTTTCGGCTGGTGCCCTGGCATTTATCGTTCTCTATAACCTTACAAATATCAACATTACCGAAAGAATCAGAGAGATCGCGACCATTAAGGTGCTGGGCTTTTTCAAAAATGAAACCTCTGCATATGTATTCCGGGAAAATCGTGTCCTTACGGCATTTGGAATTGTCTTCGGACTTATACTTGGAGTGTTCCTCCACAGCTTTGTTATGTCCCAGATAAAGGTTGACATGGTTTCCTTTGATGTGTATGTGGCACCGCTTAGCTATGTATATAGTATTGTGCTGACATTTGTATTTAACTTCCTGGTAAATCTCATTATGTCGGTAAAGCTTGAAAATATAAATATGGCTGAGTCGTTGAAATCAGTGGAGTAACGAACTGAGATCATAAACTCAAATAAAAATGTAGAACTTTGGAGAATTATGTTGTATTCTATCTTAGTTAAGAGTAGGCACGCTGACACTTTGTGAGCCGCGCTATGAGCTGTGTCAGCTATCACCAGACGGAAAATTTTTTGATGGCTGATGTTCAAGGAAAATGGAGGATAAAAATGAACTTTCTGGAAGAGAGAATTTTGAAGGACGGAATTGTTAAAGAGGGAAATGTACTTAAGGTTGACAGTTTTCTTAATCATCAGATGGACATTCGCCTTTTTGACCAGATCGGAGAAGAATTTAAGAAGAGATTTGAAGGAACCGAGATAAATAAGATCCTTACAATAGAGGCATCAGGAATAGGTATTGCCTGCGTTGCAGCGAGACATTTTGACGTGCCGGTTATATTTGCCAAGAAATCAAAAAGTATAAACATAGAGGGCGATGTGTATGTGGCAGAGGTTGAGTCATTTACCCACAAGTGCAAAAATCAGGTTATCGTATCCAGGAAATTCTTAAATCCGGGGGACAAGGTTCTTATAATAGATGATTTCCTTGCAAATGGCTGTGCCCTTCAGGGACTTATCTCTATCGTAAAGTCCGCAGGTGCCAGCGTTGAGGGAATTGGAATTGTCATAGAAAAAGGCTTCCAGACCGGCGGTCAGATAATCCGCAATCTTGGATATCATCTTGAATCCCTTGCAATTGTTGACAGTATGAATTCTGAAACAGGCGAGATCGAGTTCCGTCCACAGTAGATAATTACAAGAGCGTGTCAAGATTTATATGAAACCTTGACACGTAGCATAAGCCATTTGCCGAAGGCGGATTTTAATGGGCGATGTACATGCAGCGAGGATAAAATTATGACGATCAAGGATTTAAAAATAGGTGAGACAGCCACGATCACAGAGGTCGGTGGCAATGGAGCACTACGCCAGCACTTTCTGGACATGGGGCTGATTCAGGGAACGGAAGTTACTGTAGTAAAATATGCTCCTATGGGAGATCCTGTTGAATTAAGAATTCATGGGTATGAGCTAACGATCAGATTAGAGGATGCAGGAAAGATACAGGTGGGAGCTGCTCACCAGACAGTTTTATCACCAAGACCTGCAAGAGATAAGACAGACATTCCTCATCCGGGTCTTGGTGAGGGCGGCAAGTATCATTCTAAGGATGATGAGAATCCGCTTCCCGATGATGTGACGCTGACATTTGCACTGGTGGGAAATCAGAATTGTGGTAAGACAACGTTATTTAACCAATTAACAGGTTCTAATCAGCATGTGGGAAATTTCCCGGGCGTGACAGTGGATCGTAAAGATGGAGAGATAAAAGGATACAGCAATACATGTATTACGGATCTGCCGGGAATATACTCAATGTCACCTTACAGCAGTGAGGAGATTGTGACCAGGGAGTTTCTCCTGCAGGATAAGCCCAAGGGAATTATTAATATAGTGGATGCTACTAATATAGAGCGTAACCTCTATCTGACTATGCAGCTTATGGAACTTAATATTCCTATGGTAGTTGCACTTAACATGATGGATGAAATGAGGGTGAACGGCGGCTCCGTATTGGTAAACGAGTTGGAAGCCTTTCTGGGGGTTCCTGTTATTCCGATTTCTGCAGCAAAAGGAGAAGGAATTGAGGAGTTGGTGAGCCACGCCATCCATGTTGCCAAGTACCAGGAAGGCCCTCAGGTTGTAGATTTCTGTTCTGCGAATGGAACGAAGCAGGAGAGTGCGGTGCACAGATGTATTCATGCGATAATGCATCTTATAGAAGACCATGCCAACAAGGCTGGGATACCGGTGCGGTTCGCGGCGGGTAAACTTGCCGAGAATGATAAACTTGTTCTGGACAAGCTTTCTCTTAGTCAGAATGAGAAGGAGACTCTTGAGCATATTAACCTCCAGATGGAAGAAGAAAGTGGAATGGATCGGGCATCGGCTATTGCAAGTATGAGATTCTCATATATAAAAAGAGCATGCCAGCAGACGGTTATAAGACCACATGAGAGCAGAGAACGCGTCAGAAGCCGCAGAATAGATAAGATCCTAACGGGAAAATATACCGGAATACCGGCATTTATCGCGATAATGGGGCTGGTATTCTGGCTTACATTTAATGTCATAGGAGCATTTTTACAATCTTTGCTGGAGCAGGGGATAGATGCACTTACAGAGCTTACAGATAAAGGTCTGACAGCTATAAAGGTAAACAGTGTGCTTCATTCCCTTATCATAGATGGAATATTCAAAGGTGTGGGCAGTGTACTGAGTTTTCTGCCTATTATAGTTACCTTGTTTTTCTTTCTGTCCATGCTTGAGGATAGCGGATATATGGCAAGAGTGGCATTTATTATGGACAAGCTTCTTAGAAAGATTGGTTTGTCCGGAAGAAGTATAGTTCCTATGCTGATCGGGTTTGGATGTACTGTTCCGGGAGTTATGGCATCCCGTACATTATCTTCTGAACGTGACAGAAAGATGACCATACTTCTTACACCATTTATGAGCTGCTCGGCAAAACTTCCGATATATGCCTTTTTTGCATCTGCTTTTTTTCCGGGGAGAGGAGCAATAGTTATGATTGCTCTGTATTGTTTTGGAATTATAATGGGGATTTTGATGGCTTTACTTATGAAAGGGACTATGTTCAAGGGTGAACCTGTACCTTTTGTAATGGAACTTCCTAATTATCGTATGCCGGGAGCGAAGAATGTGGCACAGCTGCTTTGGGAAAAAGCAAAGGACTTTCTTCAGAGAGCATTTACGGTGATATTTGTTGCAACTATTGTGATATGGTTCTTACAGAGTTTCAGCATCAGACTGGATCTTGTTACTGATTCACAGGACAGTATACTTGCAATGGTTGCCGGTTTTATTGCTCCAATATTCAAACCTCTTGGATTTGGAGATTGGAGAATATCAACTTCGCTTATAACAGGATTTATGGCTAAGGAAAGCGTTGTGTCCACACTTAACATCCTGTTTGGTTCAACAGAAAAATTACTTGCAGTGCTGACTCCTGTAGGTGCAGCATCTCTGCTGGTATTTTGTCTGTTGTACACACCTTGTGTTGCAGCGGTGGCGTCAGTAAAGCGTGAGCTGGGCGGCAGATGGGCAGCAGGTATGGTTGTATGGCAATGCCTGATAGCCTGGGTAGCGGCATTTGCTGTGTATATGATAGCCGGATTGTTTTGACATAATATAAATAAAAGTGTCAAAGGACATATAAAGGCAGGAAAGCATGCCGTCACTTCGTGACTTGTGTTAATAAATAATGAGGAGAAATCTTATGAGTAAAGATAATGCAAATAAAAAACAGGCCTCCATGGATAATATTTACAGATTAGACGGAAGAGTCCCTGTGGGAAAAGCCATACCTTTTGGCTTGCAGCATATACTTGCCATGTTCGTTGCCAATATCGCACCGATCATCATTGTGGCAGGTGCCTGCGGCATGAGTGCCCAGGAAAGTGCCAGGCTTATACAGAGTGCCATGATCATTGCGGGAATTGGTTCTCTTATACAGATGTTCCCGTTATGGAGAGTAGGTTCGGGACTTCCTATTGTAATGGGTATAAGCTTTACATTTGTGTCGGTGTTCTGTTATCTGGGACCGGTTTACGGATATAATGTCATAATGGGTGCTGTCCTTGTGGGTGGTATCATAGAGGGTGTACTGGGTCTGCTGGCAAAATATTGGGTTCAGCTTATTACCCCGGTTGTTGCGGCAAGTGTTGTTACTGCAATAGGATTTTCCCTGTTGTCAGTTGGTGCGGCTTCCTTTGGTGGTGGCAGCGGCAGTGATAATTTCGGTTCAGTAGAGAACTGGATACTTGGTGTTGTGACACTTATGTGTTGTCTGTTGTTCCATATATTTGCGAAGTCATACTGGAAGCAGTTATCGGTTTTGTTTGGACTGATTGTCGGTTACATAGTTGCGGTGTGCATGGGAATGGTTGATTTCTCTGCGTTAAAGGATACCTCTATCATTGCACTTCCGCAGATCATGCCGTTTAAGCCGGAATTTAATGCAAATGCAATCCTCTCGGTTACCTTGATATTCCTGGTTTCTGCAACGGAGACCATCGGTGACACATCAGCGTTGGCGGTGTCAGGTCTTGGCAGGGATGTTACGGAAAAGGAGACATCGGGTTCTATTGCCTGTGATGGATTTGTCAGTGCATTGTCATCAGTGTTCGGATGTCTTCCTATAACATCCTTCAGCCAGAATGTAGGTCTTGTTGCTATGACCAAGGTTGTAAACAGATTTACTATCGCTACAGGGGCAATCATTATGATTCTTGCCGGAATATTCCCTGTATTTGGTGCGGTTCTTGCTACTCTTCCGGAGGCGGTTCTTGGTGGATGTACCATCATGATGTTCGGTACTATCGTGGTGAGCGGAATACAAATGCTTGGAAGATGTGGATATACCCAGAGAAATATTACCATTACAGCTCTTTCACTTAGTATAGGTCTTGGTTTTACCCAGGTGCCGGAGATATTCGCAATATTCCCTAAGATCATCCAGACAGTATTCGCTGAAAATTGCGTGGCAGTGGTATTCATAGTTGCTATCATATTAAACCTTGTACTTCCAAAGAACATGGAGGCAGACGGAGGAACGGCAGAAGCATAAGGATAAGAATAAATATAGGAATAATAAATAGGTAGGCGGGGTACGAGAGCCGGAAGCCGGCTGTGCCCCGGGAAATAAAAAAGGAAAAGGTGAGCAGAAATTCTACTCACCTTTTCCTTTTTTCTACATAAATTCCATGTGTAAATTCCCACATGAGATTAAGATGAAAAAATCAGATATGGATTTTATTTAGTCGGCGCGACAGGATTCGAACTTGCGACCTCCACGTCCCGAACGTGGCGCTCTACCAAACTGAGCCACGCGCCGTAACCACACCTTGATAGTATATGATTTTTTGATAAAAATTTCAAGCTATTTATTAACAAAGAAAATAAGTTATTAATATTCCGGTTCATGCACCGGCTTTATCTCATATATGTTGTTCTGTAGCCATGATTTTCACTTGGACGAAGGTCATTTGGATACATGGTATCAGAATAGATTGCTTCCTGATATTCCTTTACCAGGCGGAATACCTTTTCATAATCGGCAATATTCTCAATATTCATTCCATGGAAATGACCGTTTTCTGAATGAGATGATGTAGTTGAAATATGGCTGCAGGTTGTAATTACGTCGCCGGTGCGGAACAGCTTGTCAAATATTCCCTGTCTTACAGAAACATGTGACAGATCTGTAAAAGGCTTCATCTCAGTTGTTGTGGTAAATATTCCTGACTTTATGTATATGCCTCTGTCTGTAATAAGGTATTCGGTATGCTTTGCCTTGAGTCCGGCAGTTAATACGCCGGCAATGTAGATCCATACAGGAGCCAGATGGATAATGAAAAATACCAGTATGGATTTTACTCCTGTTCCAAATGAACCGCCATAGCTTAAAAATGATGAAATAAATTGCATGTCAAAGATAAACCAGACTAACGCAAAAAACAACAATGGGTTAAATATCGCCTCAAATACAGAGACTCTTTTATCTTTCTTTCCCTGCCATACGATGGTTTCATTCACACCAATTTCATCTCTTAATGTCATAAAATAAATCCCCCTTTTATTTTGGTTTTGTACTGCTATACAATCCTTCGGTTACTTTTTATCTTTGCTCAAATGTCGGATAAATAGTTACTAAAATAATTAAATACCGGATGGACAGCTGCCAAAGCGTGTATATTCCGGATAAATAATTATTAAAACCTGAATATGCTTTAATTCTATCATATACAGTATATGACATTCAATGTTTTAATTGCTGTCATCAGATAATGTTTAATGAGCTGATCTGCAACCTTATATTAAGGAAATGTATCAATATAAAACTTTTAGACGTTTTTTCAACACCATGATTATATAACAAGGATACAAGGAAAAGAAAGATATTTAGGGCAGTGTAACTATAACGTCCGGAATAACAATCCGGGAAAAGTAAGAACCGGTAATATCGGTAATATTAGGGAGCGTGATATCATTGGATAAAATGAAGTTGAAGATAAATAAAGAGAAGCTTGAAAGAAATCTGTACCAGCTTGGCAAGATTGGGCGTAATGAGCATGGTGGCATAGACAGGGCTCTCGGAAGTAAAGAGGATTTGTTAGCAGGGGAATGGCTCAAAGCTTATTGGGAAGTACCTATAATTTTGAAACTGTCATCACCAATGAGTTTCCGCCGGAGGAGTGCAAGGAAGCATTTGCCCTTTTAAATTCCGGAGACAAGAATGCAGAAAAGGTTGTGTTTACATTTGCATAGCCGACGCTAAGGAGGATATAACAAAAAAATCTGTGGAGCCGGAGGAAAGCCTGCAAAGAATATGCAGCAATTCCTGTAGGACTTTCTGTAGAGGTTTCTATAGAGGGACTGCTGTAAGGGATGGAAATGACAGATTTAGAATTTGCCATTTGTGTTCCAATTATATACAATTTAGGAAAATGAGTGGTAATGAAAAAGCATGAGAGTATAGAGGAAGATCCATAGACTCATGCTTTTTGATATTAGTGTTAAATGTGCAAATGCAGCTTGGCGGTTACTGTAATAAGCTTGGGTCAGGCTTTATAAATTCCACATCTCCGAATACCTTCTGCTTCTCTGCGATTACATCCTTCACAATGTTTTTGCCTAACTCATAGCCGGATTCCTCATCATAGTTATGCTCAGCAAGTGTTCCGTTTTCTATTGGAACATACACTAATCCTACATGATCTGAGGTTTCGGATCTTATTCCGGAAGGAGAGCTGCTGTCAACATTCGATGTATCGTAGAAAAATGCCGCTATACCGAAATCTTCAAACTGCCAACCTATGTATACCAGTTCAAGTGAAATGCCATAATCGGTGCTTTCCGGGTGGATAAGGTCATTTACCAGAGCGTGGGCATCCAGTGTCTCGGAGAAATAAGTTACATAATTTGGAGAACCGAATTCCGCAGCCAACATATCTAACAGTAAGTATTCTTCACATATGTCACTGTGATCTTTTTCCAGAGCTGTAAAATCATCATCAGACATTCTGAAGGTAGTATTGCTGAGATAAGTGTCTGACAGGTACCATTTCATATTATCAAGAGCCTCACCTACAGTTCCGTCATCAGCGTCTATTTCCAGGCTTGGATAATCAAGGCTGTCAGTAAAGAAAGAAGCTGCATAGGCATCATTGTTTAAACAGTCAGCAAGGGGAATGTTTCCCGAAGCATGAAACGGGATATTGTTTAAGGTATCTGTGGTAAATGGAAGTGCCTCTCCGTAAAGTGTAGCACCCTCCGGAAGCTCCAGATATTCTGCGTCTGACAGTTCGTGGGCTATGATCCATGGACAGTCCTTGAAATCTATATTCGCAGTATCATTGTTCCCTGAGTTGTCGGAGCTTTCGTCACTTCCCGAACCGGCATTGTCAGAGCTGCTATTCTTTGTTGTGGCGTTGTCATCTCCGGAAGATTTGCTTCCCCCATCCTTTGATGATCCGCAGCCTGCCGCTGACATGAGAGCCATGGCAAGAGTAAGTCCAAGTGCTGTTGTTTTTAGTAAGTTTTTCTTCATATTCGTCCTCCTGTTTATTGAACTCCAGCCATGCAAAATTTGCCTATATGGGTATTGCCCCCCTCCCATTATGGGTAACGCCCCCTCGTTTACACTCGGCGGCAAGTCGATTGTGCCATTCAAATATGCGTTTTCAACGCATGGGCACAATCTCTCGGCGGCATGTCGTCGGTACCATTTTATATGCATCTACGATGCATGGGTACCTCCTCTCGGCAAATGGCTGGAGCTACATATCAAGTTTTCATAGAAAACTTGACACAATCTATGTGCCATTTGACACTATCAAGTAATACTCTTACATTATACAGACGAAGCAGAAGAAGAAAATGTTGGAGTTGAACAAAAATTTTTGGGATTTTTTGAAAGTTTTTGTTCGGGAGGGTATTAGGTCAATTTCGATTTGGAGCGAAATTTGACATTATGTTATAAAACAAAGGAAAAAATGTGACAATGGATACTAAGAAATTTAGTATATTCAAGACTGTAGTCATAATTTCATGTCCTAAAAAGATAGAAGCTAACGTTAATAAAAATGATACACAAATAATTGTTATTGCAATTTGAACTTTTATAGGAAAATTTGACATTAGATTAACTTGTTTATTTATATAGGCTCTAGGATTCTTAAATTCATTTTTGTATACTTCGGGAAAAATCAATGCAATAATAAGATGTATAAGATTAACCATCGTCCAAATTATTGCTTTACATATTTTTTTAATTATAATATTAAAAATAACAAACTTATTGCATATTTTTTTAAAAAACACTATGTCATTAGTAAAGGTGATCGAAAGATATAAATATAATAAACTAGAAGGTATGTAGAAAAGATAGTAAAACATGAGACATTTATTTGGGGTGAAAAAATACTCTAGAATCTCATAAATAAATGGATTTGAGAAAATAAAGGAAAAAATAAGTAGGACACCAAGTGATTTTTTTTGATCGCTGTTCATAGAAAGCCTCCTTGCTAAGATTGATTGCTGGCCTAAACCGTGATAACACGGATTTGACATAAGCATAATAAAATGTTAGTATATATCAAAAGAGGTGCTACCGATAGGCGGTTAGCCCTGATATATCAAGTAAAGTAATCGCTCAGTCGGTCAGGACAGTGGGCGATTATTTTTTTGCCTTATCATTGCTCCGAGAACCAATGGTATAACCAAGAGCAAAGCAAGCAATGCACAAGCTGATAATGGCTATAAAAAGTTCCGTTGTAAGCATAAGCACAACCTCCTCTTTAGATTTCCATAAATGGATTTCTATGTAAACGCAAGCTAAGACTCTTGCGGAGAAGGACTAATCGCCTACCGCGTAGGGTAGCACCACACATATTATATCAAACGTATGTTCGATAATCAAGCATAATACGCATATTTATGCAATTTAATATTTTTTTTTATTTGTTTATGTTGACAGGACAATGTTGTCTTTGCAATACAAATAAAAACTCAGATTTAATCATGGGGAATATCATGAAAACGTCCGTCGAGCTCTTCAGTTTTCACTATATTTATAAATGCGTGCTCGTCTATCTGTCTGATTATAGGCACCAGTTCCCTCTTGGCGTCAGAATTTATAACTGAATAAATAAGGGTCTTTTCCTTTTTCTCGTAGCAGCCGGTGCCCTTGAACAGGGTGGCGTCGTGGTTGGTCAGATCCCTGATGGCATGGTAGATCTCATTTGACTTGTCCGAAATAATGAACAAGGTCTCCTTCTTGTACCGTTTGTACATGAGCTGTATTACCTGAGTGCTGCAGAACTGGTAAATGATGGAGTACAGGGCACTGGACCATCCAAACAGGGCTCCTGCAATCACAAGCATTACAACATTTCCAATGAGAATGTAGTTCCAGGCGTCAATCCCCTTTTGATGGGCTAAATATATGCTGATGAAGTCCGTACCGCCGGTGCTGGTCCCCACATTTAAGCACAGACTAATGGCAATTCCGTTGATAATCCCGCCGAACAGACTTATGAGCATGATGTCATTTGTAAATACATATCCCGGCAGCACATCAACAAATATACTTGACAGCAATATGACTATTATGGAATAAATGGTGAAACGCTTGCCGATGTATTTGTAGGCAATGTATGTGGGGAACAGGTTCAAGCCTATGTTGAACACTGCAAATGGTATGCTCACATGAAGAAACTCTGTGCCGATATCCTGTAACAGCAGGGAGGCACCTGAGAAACCGCTTGGAAATAATCCTGCATTTTTCGTGAAACATCGCAGGTTCCATGCATACAGGATAGATGCAAATATTACTATAAAAATGCGGAAAAACTGGTAAAACTTCGGGTGCTTTGACTCTAAAGATCTAAACATATGCTATACCTCCTATAATTTGAAATCAGCCCATGGACGAGGTACGGCATAACACACATGATTATGCGGTACCCCAATCTAAAAGGGCTTACCTGTATTATACCACAGGCAGAGGGAGGCGAAACAGGTGGAATGTTATTATTGTTTGATATCTATCTGATATTGTTCTATAAATATCTCACGAGCTCATTGATGATCGGTGCGTAGTGCTCACCCTGGAGACCATAGTCTTTTTCCTTATAATTCCATGCGTCACGACCGATACCGTACTTCTCAAATACAGAGTGGATATCCTTGTACCAGTTAAGAGTGCCGTTAAGAGGAGCTCTGTCTATGACTCCATACTCGCCACAGTACATAAAGCCGTTTCTTTCTTCAACTGCCTTGATTCCATCAAGAAACATGGTTTCAAAAAGTTCCGGACCGAGAGTGTGAAGCCCAAGGCTTTCATCAGCAAATGCTCCGTTAATACATCCTGGTATTTTTTTGGATTCTGTAACATATTTGTTCCAGTCACCGGGATATTCAATGTGAAAATCTTCCGGCATTCCATCTACCCAGTAAGCAGATTGATGGGTGAACAGCATTGGCTCATAGCAGTGAAAATTGTATACAATGTTCTCGTCATCTCTATGAGGGAGGTACTTTATCGTGGTGACGGCATTGTAGCACACTCCGCCCAGAAGTATTTTTGCGTTCGGGGCTTTTGACCGGATAATATTTATACAGTTGGAAGAGATATCATTCCATTCGTTTATAACATCAGGGCTTACAATTTCATTTAATGGCTCAAACATGATGATGTCGGAGTCTTTTGCATATCGGTCTATTAACTTTTCCCACATTTTATAGAATCTTTTCTGGAGAGCTTCGTCATAGAAGAAATTAATAGATTCTGCGGGCTTGTCAAATACATAGCCGTATGTCTTATGCAGGTCAAGAACCACATTGAGACCATGCTTCCGGCACCATTTGATGCATGAATCAATGTAGAAGTATCCATTTTCTTTGTCGCTTCCATCTTCGTTTTCAAGATTACCATAATCAATTGGAAGACGAACGTGATCAAGACCCCAGGATGCTATCTTGATGATATCTTTTTCTGTGATAAATGTGTCAAAATGTTCCTTTTCGAGCGAACCCTGTGACAGCCAGCCGCCCAGGTTTATGCCTTTTTTAAATCCGTATAATGTTTTCATAATTAATAACCTCCTGATTAATATATTATACTTATTTGCATGTTTGTTAGTAATTGACAGTAACATTTTCAGTGATTATATGATAGCATTTATGCCAAAATATTAATATCTCTAATGTGTCATTTATATAATAATTGTGATATACTAATATAATCGGTGTAATGCATGAAAAAATAAATAGAAAAAAATAAATATCAGAAGTGTTAAATGAGGTAGCATATGCAACGAAGAAACAAAGGTATTACAGGAAAAGGTGGCAGATCATGAATATATCGGACGAGATAGCAAAAAAACAGTTTATTCAGAGAGAGTACGGTCTGGCGCATCCTACCTATGACAGAGAACTTGATTTTTACCGGCTTGTAAGCAGTGGTGATGTGAAAACTTTGACCGGTATGCTGTTTGCGGGTGAAGAAGATGATGTAACTCTTAAATTGCGGGGGATATTGTCGGAGGACAAAGTTCGCAACAGAAGATATCATGAGATAGTCCTTGTAGCAATGATATCCAGATTCTGTATAGAAGAGGGTATGGAGGAGATGGAAAGCTACAATCTCAGTGATTTCTACATTAACAGACTTGACAAAGCACAAACCCAACAGCAGATAACAGATGTACATAATCAGGTGGTTATGGATTATGCTAAACGTATGAGACATGTAAAAAACAAAGATGTTATATCACTGCATTGTATAAGGACGATGGATTATGTGTATGATCATCTCCATGAAAAAATAGAAATTTCTGAAATGGCAGAATATGTAGGTGTAGAAAGATCATATCTGAGCAGATTATTTCACAAGGAAGTGGGACAGACTCTTTCTGATTATATTATGGACAAAAAGCTTCAGGCGGCAAAGAACATGTTATTGTGTTCGGACTTTTCCTGTATGGAGATATCCCAGTATCTTGCATTTGCCTCCAACAGTTACTTTACAAAATGTTTCCGGGAGAAATTTGGAAGTACGCCGGGGGCATATAGAAAGGAAAATTACCGAAAGCACTGGAAGAGGTTATGGAGATAGCGGACGGCGAGACACGGTTAAGTACTACTACCAATTTTACTACTAACAGGTAGTAACAACTTGCAGGGTTCTGCTCTGATTTGCCACAATCTGTAATTTCAGAGCGGATCACCATAATCCCTGATATCCCTTGCAAAACAGGGTATTTCGGGGCAAAACAAGGAGAAACAAAACAATGATAAAAATACTTTTCATCTGCCACGGCACTCCAGCTTTATGATAATGCATACCTTCGCAGAATGGGGCAGAGTACGGCATAATATGGCGGAAAGTATTGGAATTACTACGGTTTAGACTACTAAGGCTCATGGTTGGAAGTGGGATAAAGGCAAAGGTGTCGGGAGGATTCCTTGGTAGTAAGGAACTACTTACAGGCAATGTAGTAGAGCTTGTACCGATGAAAATGCGGAAATGCGGAAAAAATATAAAAACTATTGCATGTTTATTGAGAGTTGGATATACTAAATGCAACAGAGTTGCCTAGTGCTCTTTTGACATTGGGGACCAAGCTGAGACTTGTGCTCAGCTTTTTTACGTTAAGGAGAGATTTTATGGATTTGAAAAAACATTGACCTTTGATGAACAGTTAGATAAGTTAATAGCTCACGG
>SAMEA104315434__coassemble_183_pt1 | contig 44269 bp, 40 predicted proteins | sample SAMEA104315434__metabat2_high_PE_013 | metagenome-assembled genome bin SAMEA104315434 (sample SAMEA104315434) | gut metagenome | biome: Monkey gut; feature: monkey-associated habitat; material: faeces | place: China | collected 2013 | reverse complement strand
TGGGAAAAGTCCACTGGAATATCTCAAAGAAAACAGAGGATTTATAAAAGAAAAAGATGGCGAGATTCAAATCAGTACCGCTGCAATTTTGTTATTTGGAAAGAATCCGCAAAACTTTTTCCCTCGTGCAAGGATTCGCTTTATACGTTATGAGGGAACAGAAGAAAAATTTGGAACAGAGATGAATGTAATTAAGGATGTCATCTTTGAAGGCACACTGCTTAATATGATAAATGAGGCAATTGCATATTTGGATACGCAGGTAAAAGAAAAAACATATCTTGGACCAGATGGAACATTTGTTACAGATGAGGAATATCCTAAGTTCGTCAGACAGGAATTGATTGTAAATGCTGTTACTCATCGTGCCTATAGTATTACCGGTACAGATATTCAGATAAAAATGTTTGATGACCATATAGTAGTTGAAAGTCCGGGGAAACTTCCGGGACTTGTAAGAGCAGACAATATACGTTTTACACATTTTTCCAGAAATCCTAAGATTGCAGAGTTTCTAAAGAACTATAAATTTGTAAAAGAATTTGGCGAAGGTGTCAATCGTATGTGTAATGAGTTGGAGCAGGTGGGATTAAAAGATCCGGTTTATCATACAAATGCTTTTATGTTGCAGGCGGTTATTTATAATTCAAAAGTTGGAAAAACTATTGTTGAAAAAACCGCTGATTCATTAAAAGAATTAGCTGTTGCAGTCAATAAGTCGTTGATTGATTACCAAAAGCCGGCGATTGGAGAAGAAAAGTCGGCGATTGACAATAAAAAATCGGCGGTTGATAGGATAAAGTCGGCGATTGCGCAACAAAAATATAATGAACCTTCGAAGGCAAATATTCTTAAGGTGTATGATGAAATAGAGAAAAATCAGATTTTTGGAACAAAAGAAATAAAAGAAATTCTTGATTGCTCACCATCCACAGCAAGAGCAGTCATGACAAAACTTAGAGACATGAAAGTTGTTAAAGTGGTAAATGGTAAAGGAAAGGGAAAGTATGTATTCATAGAATAAAAATGAGATATAGAGAATTCCTGAATGTAAAAGCTCTATGTGTGGAAGTCAGGAGAAGATAAAAACTGAATTGGTTAAAGGCACAAATTTGGTTTAAGTAACTCTTATAATGAAGATGGGGAATGCCACAGAAAATGTCACAGAAATTTTGAGAAAATCAAGTGGCTAAAATCAGAATATTCTAAGAAGAATCTTTCTAAAGAGTGCGTGATTCTTAAAATAATTTCTGAAAAACGAATATTTTAAAGTTAGTATCAACGAAGTCTCACGAGATTTGAGACTGAGTGAAACTCTATGATATAGCAAAATGCGATAAAATCGGTATTTGCAGGTGAATTATAAAGTTGTAGTCTCAAGTCAGTCTCATTTTTGAAATTGTTTGTTGAGACTAACTTGAGACTGAGGAGGTTCAAAATCATGGACATAAGCAAAAAGGATTGGAAATTATTTCGAGAAAGATTATCAGGCTGGCAGGAAAATTATATGGAAGGTCTTGTTAAAGAGTATGCAAATTTTCTGAATGATGATAAAAAGCCTGCATCAGAGAAATTCTGGGAACTTGAAAAACGGATAAAAGAAGATAAGCGTCATCCGGGAGTTATCATGGAGATGAGTAAGTCGGAGGTGATATGGGATATCGTTCGTCTTATTAGATTGAAAGTAATTACATATGATGATTTATCAGACTTTAGTGATGAATTACAGCTGGAAGTGAAGAGAATACTTGAAATGAGCAGGTGATACATATGGAGATTGGTGCAACAAAGGCAGTTCAAGATCGACTAAAAACCACAAAGATTGCAGAAAGCAAAGGTGTTTCACTTGTGTTCTGCTGGGACGCACATTTGACGAAAATAAAAGGAAGAAATGTCTTGTTTATTGTAAATGCCAGTAATCGTTATACAATAGCAATGACATATATTGAACCAAGAAACTGGAATTACTATGCAATGTATATCAGCCGCGTGATTTATGGCGTGATGCAGGAAATGGGATATTCCGAGGATCAGATAGGGCAGTATTTTAAAATGTCAGGCGATACAACTGTAACAAAAACTCATGGTAGGAAATCGGTTGGTGGCATTAACAGAATGGTAATGGATGCACAGTATTTTGGTAAGAAGCTGGAGAAAGAAGCAAAGTATCAATGGGAACTTAGTGAGTATCTGAACAGAGATATCTGCCAGCCAGAGGGATTTGATGCGTATGGATATCCGAACGAACTTTTTAAATTAGACATGGAACGACTAGGGATTGCTACTAAGAGAAAGCCTGCAAAGGTAATTGATTTTACCAGGTACATAGATACTAATCGCAGTTCTAACCATTAGCGCAAAAGAATTGTTAAAACAATTGTTTGGGCATAAGAAGTTAGTTTGCAATGACGAAAAGCAAGATGCATAAAATAATTCGTCGCTAAAAAAGTGACGAAAAAAGCAACGGAAAAGGAGAACATTCATGAGCATAACATTTGAAATAGTCAAATTTAAAAAGCCAACGAAAGATGATTTGTCTAATTTACATATGTTTAATCCTTACGGTTCTATTCCGATATTAGATGATGATGGTGATAGTACGGGATGGAATATTTATATGTTCAGGGCTGATGATAAGGGTATACAGAATATTATAAATAGTTGTTATGTAGTCAAAATGGAACTCCCAGAATACATTACAGATTATGATGGCTTTTTTGAAGATTTGGGATTCCCTAAAGAGGCAGTAAGGAATGGAGATGTTCGCATTATAAAATCCAATTCCAGATATATTACTATTTCTTATGGTGACAAATCAAAGGAGATAGAAAAAGGCAGACTTGAAAAAAATAAGGTGATGGTTCAAACCAAATATGTTGTTTTGAAGATTAAGGCTTTATGGAACAGCAGTGAAAATAATTTATATGGTATAGATAAAAAGAAAGCTATAAAGTGTATACCAGATATTGAAAATTATGAATATGTTCCAGTTAATAATAGTATGCTGGCAAAAGCAGAAATTCCCTTCTTGATATTTGAAAGAAACAGGGGGAAATGTTTTATAGAAATGTATTGATAGAATCTAGAGAAAGGACTTCTTTTATGAGCAAAGAATTACAGATAAGAAATAGCACTGTTGATTTCTTGGTTTTCACACGAGATGCAGGAGAAGACGGAATAGAAGTCAGGGTTTAGAATGGTGATGTATGGCTTACTCAGAAGGCAATTTCACAGCTGTTTGATGTAGATAGAAGTGTGGTTACAAAACATCTGAGCAACATTTTTAAAGAGGGCGAATTAGATGAAAATTCAGTTTGTGCAAAATTTGCACAAACTGCGGATGATGGAAAAACATACAGTTATAAGTTCTATTCATTAGCGGCTATTATTGCTGTGGGGTATCGCATTAATTCAGAACGGGCAACACAGTTTAGGACATGGGCAACAAAGGTGTTGGATACATTTACAAAGCAGGGTTATGTACTTGATAAAAGCAGATTGATTAATGGACAGATTATCAATGAAGATTATTTTGAGCATCTTATTGCTGAAATTCAGGAAATTAGAGCAAGTGAGAGAAGATTTTACCAGAAAATTACAGATATATATGCAACTGCAGTTGATTATGATAAGGATTCACAGTTGACAAGAGAGTTTTATGCAACAGTACAGAATAAGATGCATTATGCAGTTCATGGTAATACTGCGGCAGAAGTAATTGTTGCAAGAGCTGATCATAACAAGGAACATATGGGACTTAAATCATGGAAAAATGCACCGGATGGTAAAATAGTAAAAACAGATGTGTCAATTGCAAAAAACTACTTAAAAAAAGAAGAACTTGCAGAATTAAATGAGATTGTGACAATGTATCTTGATTATGCAACAAGACAGGCGCGAAGACATATTCCTATGACTATGGAAGATTGGAAAACAAAGCTTGACGCATTTTTTAGATTTAATGATGCAGAAGTAATTCAGGATAAAGGAAAAGTAACAGCAGCAATTTGAATAATCCGGCCTCCATGTCCCAGCTGTCCGGTGATAGGAAACCGCAAATCCGGTGGTGGAAACCTTTATCATAAATCCTTTAGAATGTAATCATGCACCGAGAAGTGTAAATACATTCAAAGGAGGTCATGACTATGACCAAGTATCGAGAGATTCTCAGACTTAATGGTGTTTGATTCGGAGGAGGATTATGAGTTGGCGTATATTTTAGAATATATGAAGGACTATAAATGACAGAGATACTTGTGAATAAGCGGGTTGTTGATTCTGGCAAAAGCAGAAATTCCCTTCTTGATATTTGCAAGAAACAGGGAAAATTCTTATGCTGCGAAAGATGTAATAGGTGTGTATCTATTATTTAGCGATGGAACATGTAGATTTCTGGTGCTTGCTTTTTAGCATATCAGTTAGCTTCTGACAAATAACATTAGCCGCATATACCTACAATTAGAATTGACTAGCATTCCCCCGAAAGGGTTATAATGATAAATATATCAAGTTTTCTATGAAAACCTGATATGCACTTCAGCCATTTGCCTCCAGTCATTTGGCAAAGGCAGATTTAGCATGGCTGGAGTTCTATAGTGGGGTGATTATAATGAAATCATTATCGGAAGCAGCAAGTGGTTTTTCAGGGAAGATTGCCTGGAATTGTGCTGACAGATCAATATTTGGTGATTGCCAGCTGGATACTGGTGATGAGGTGCAGGTGATATCGTCATATTTTGGCAACGTGCTCATAAAGGCGAAGGGCAGAAGCCTTGCCATTGCAAAGGATGCCGCAGAGAGGATAAAGCTCGCCTAGACAAGAATAGTATAGAAATAAGCTTTGCTACTTAGTGGCAAAGCTTATTTCTATTCTTCTCATATGTCTAATATATACGATAAAAAGGGTGCAACCGGTGAATATCCATGATGCCACATAAACATTCATCAGCCAGCCGAAGTATGGCAGGGCACGAAAGACAGTGCCAAGCCATAAAAGACGGAATACTACTGTTCCTAAAATAGTGAATATAGCAGGCTCCAGGGATTTGCCCGTGCCACGAAGAGCGGCGCTTTCAACCTCATAGGTGGTAGTCAGGCCTTCAAGAGAGCATACGTGATACATACGGATCAAAGCATAAGCAGCTACGGCAGAGCTTGTAGTGTAGATGCCAACGAAAAAGTCACTCCATACTATGAATATGATTGCCAGGATCTCTGTGAAGCCGATGCCAAACAGCATATTTAACCAGAACACTTTTTTGCATCTGCTGATGTTGCCTGCACCATAGTTCTGGCTGGTGAAGGTGACAGTCGCCTGGGCAAATGCATTTGCAATGTCATAGGTGAAATATTCAAAATTCAGTGCAAGAGAAGATCCGGCAATGGCATTTTCCCCAAACGAATGTATACCACTTAGAATGAATACATTTGAGATTGAAAATATAGTTCCCTGAATGCCGGATGGAATACCAATCTGCAGGATTTTCTTCAGATATGGACCTACGATCTTCATCTGATGAAAACGGAATGAAAATTCATCATTTCTGCGATACAGATATATAATGACCATAACTGCGCTGAGAATGGTGGAAATGACAGTGGAAATAGCAACACCTGCCACTCCCAGGTGAAAGCAGATCACTAGTACCAGATTCAGAATTACATTCACAACACCGGAGATGATAAGGTAAAACATTGGACGTCTGGTATCTCCGAAGCTACGCAGAATGGCAGCACCAAAGTTGTAGACCGTCATAAATGGAATGCTCAGAAAATAGATCCGTATATACAAAAGTGCTTCTGAAAGTACACCTGCAGGGGTTCCGGACAATTCAAGGATCACTCTGGCAGTCAGAAAGCCAAGGAACATCAGACCTATGCCCAGGACGGTTCCAAATGTCAGGATAGTATGTAACATATCATTGATCTTGTCTCGCTGTTTCTGACCGATCAGATTGGCAAGGACAGCATTTGGTCCAACTGACAGACCCACTATCAGATTGACAAATATACCAACCAGAGCTACGCAGCTTCCGACAGCTGCAAGGGCATTGTCCCCGGCAAAACGGCCTACTACAGCCACATCGGCAGAGTTGAATAACTGCTGCAGGATGCTGCTGAATGCAAGAGGCAGTGAAAAAAGAATAAGCTTGCCGGCTAATCCTCCATTTAACATATCCATTTCTTTTGATTTGAGTGTTTTCATGTGTTATCCTTAATTTATTTAGAAATATCTGAGCCGTAAGTGATTGTAAATGTCAATGAAAAAGTAATTGACTTTCATAATAGCCCCTTATAAATATCAGCTCATTTCAAACTATATTTGTAGTAAATATGGCTCCAATTAAGAGCAGAATATATTTAAACACCATCTAACCACATCGTCAAGATGGATAAGAAAATAAATTTTGCTAAAATTCTGTATGCTTATCCCAAGTGCCCTTATGCAGTCTCTGGCTTCATTTATAGCCCAGAACGTGGGAGCAGGAAATGAGAAACGGGCTAAGAAAGCCATGTTTACAGGTATTTGTGTGGGACTTGTAATAGGCTGTATGGTATTTGCACTTGTCATATTCAAGGGAGACCTGCTGGCATCAATATTTACTACGGAGAAGACAGTAATACAGAATGGATATGATTATCTTAAAGGATTTGCACTGGAGACCATAGTGACGGCAATACTGTTCTCCATGATAGGATATTTTAACGGACATAATAAGACCCTGTGGGTTATGATTCAGGGCTTAGTCCAGACCCTGCTTGTGAGACTCCCACTGGCATATTATATGAGTATTCAGCCTGATGCCAGTCTGACTATGATCGGAATTGCAGCTCCGGTAGCTACAGTATTTGGAATTGTTTTAAATGTTACTTATTATATTGTTATGAACAGGAAAGCTGATTGACATTGCATTTTGATTTTGCTATATTGTGGGTGATTAGTTGAGAGAGGAGCTGACGGGCTGTGCATAGGATAAAGACAAGTGATCACAAGTTCATAACTGTTATCCTGATAATGGCACTGGCATTTATCTGTATCTGCTCCCACAGTGACTATGCCGACTGGCTGGTAAATAAAGACCAGGCGGGCGTACATTCCACAGCGTCAGCAGTTGATGGCGTGGACAGACAACTGGACGGGGCAAGGATCCTGGAGGGTAATATAACCACCGGCGTCAAGAATTCCGAGCAGTTCACAAGAGTCAGACAGAGCAGTAAAGGAAATAGTACTGTTCCTGACCTTGCATGTATATATTCTTCGATTCAGGCAGATTCTCTGTCTGTAAATATCCCTTTTTTATTGGTGGAGTCTGAGCTGACACCAAGGTACTCTGTCATAGTGTATCTTCATCGTTCGGACGGAAAGAAATCCGCACTCATTCAGGCATAGGTAAATTATGCTTTAAAATGAGATGACGGAAAGGAAAATTGAATTATGATAATCGCTTTAAAAGTATTTGGAATAGGTGCACTTATTTCCTATGGTATTGCTGTGCTTATGAAAGTGACCATGGCATGCATTGGAGCATTTACTAAGAAAGGGGATAACAAATAATGAGTATCATTGATCTCTTTCAAGGTATTGCCACAATGTTTGAGCAATCTCCGGAGATAGTTATCGCTAGGATAGTACTTATTTTACTGGGATTTTTGCTTGTGTATCTGGGCATAAAGGGGACTCTTGAGCCTCTTATTATGGTGCCTATGGGACTTGGCATGTCAGCGGTTAATGCCGGTATGCTTTTCCTGGAGAATGACCAGATTGGAAATCTGATCATAAATCCACTGCTTTCAAGCACGGACGATCTGATGAAGTACATGCAGATTGACTTTCTGCAGCCTGTGTACACATTGACCTTCAGTAATGGTCTTATTGCCTGCCTTGTATTTATGGGCATAGGAAGTATGTGCGATATAGGATATGTGCTTGAGAGACCATTTACAAGTATGACCATTGCTTTATTTGCAGAGGCGGGAACAGTGTTGACGTATCCTATCGCAAGACTTATGGGATTAGATCCGGGATCATCGGCAGCAGTTTCAATTATCGGTGGCGCAGACGGACCTATGGTATTGTTCGCGTCCCTTAAGCTGGCACCGGACCTGTTTGTGCCAATCTCCATTGTGGCGTACCTGTACCTGAGCCTGACCTATGGCGGCTATCCGTACCTTATAAAACTGCTCATTCCTAAGAGCAAACGAGGGAAGGTTATAGTTCGTGAGAAGCGGCCAAGCAGGATCAGTCCAAAGGAGAAGATAGTATTTGCAGTTATAACAAATGCAGTGTTGTGCCTGCTCTTCCCGGTGGCAGCACCGCTTTTCTTAAGCTTTTTCATAGGAATAGTAATAAGGGAAACGGGAATAGGTGCCTATATAAAGCTGGTTGGAGACGGATTTCTCTACTTCGCCACGTTCTTCTTGGGACTTATGCTCGGAGTTTTGTGTGACGCAAGCACACTTCTTAATGAAAAGGTGTTCAAGCTGCTTATACTTGGTATGCTGGCACTTCTTATTTCGGGAATTGGCGGTATCGTGGGAGGCTATGTGGTTTACTTCTTTAAGAAGGGAAACTTCAATCCAACCATAGGAATTGCCGGAGTTTCCTGTGTTCCGTCAACGGCTAAGGTTGCACAGAAGGCGGCTTCCAAGGCTGATCCGGCGGCATTTATCCTGGATTATTCCTTAGGTGCCAATATTTGTGGAGTAATAACTACTGCCATACTGACGGGAATATATATAACGCTGCTTGGTTAAAGAAGTAGACCTTCATAGCAGTTAATGTGTAGAAAGTTCATAATAAATCATACTTGCACATTGCAGTAAATTAATGGCTGTGTTAACATGACAACATATAACACAACATATGTACGATGGAACAACGAAAGGTGAATATAGAATAATGTTACAAGGGGTAGGAAATAAAGTTTTTAGATATGGGAGTGCCAGTGAAGAAAGTATTTAGGCATTTGCAGATGAAAGACTTTATTTATCTGCCCCTTTTTATGCAGTTATGAATAGTGACAATGCTTTTCAGGGGGCTTGATATTGTTGTATTAAATATGGTGGCCTTGGTATGTCGAAAAATGTCGAGGGTTTCTTATTGATTTATATTGGCAAATAATGGAAAATAAACATAGCAAAATGTATCGGAGGATTATTTTAAATCGCTTATATAAGAAGGAAATATCAAGCTTTATAATATGATTCTAAAAGGTGGAGGAAACATTAAATGGGACAAAAGAAAAAATGGTATTTAGACACCTGGTTTATTGTACTTATGTGTGCAGCATGGATATTAATCGTACCAGCAATAATAGGTATTATTTTACTTATTATAAAGAGTGTAGATGAAAAGAAGAAAGACAAAGAATGTAATCAGATAAAACATCAAAATGAACAATTTTCAATGGAGATTTCCCAAATGAATGGGGAAATTAACAGGATGAAAAGTATTGGTGTTAATGATGTGCTACAGGCGAATGAAAAATTAGAACAGATAAAACTGGAGTCAGAAGAAAAAATCAGACAAACAGATAAGGAAATAGCTGAAAAAATAGATAGAACAGATAGAGAGATATCGGATCGGGTTAATAAGGCAAACAAAGAAGTTTCGGAGAACATAGAAACACTTAACAAACTCAGAGAAGAAATAAGTGTGCTTCAGGCAAAAGATGATAAACTCAATAAGTCTGTGACAACGCAGGAACGAAAAATTTCTCGTGCAAAGGAACTTTATAATAGTGTAGAACACGCTATTGATAATTTTTTTAATAAAGAATTGGATTTTAGTGATTGCCTTATATCTGAAAAAGATATCAATGATATGGAGCTTATTTCGCCATCGGTAATACTGAAGTTACATTGCATGGATATGAAGAGCTTACGTAAGGCGTTTAGGGAAAATGAGAAGCTTATTGACAAAACCAGACAGCAATATGCAGCGAGATATACTACTAAAGCCAATAATACAATATATGATCTTATTGTAAAGGGTTTGGAGTCTGAAATGCAAAATGTGTTGTATAACCTTAAATATGATAAGCTTGACAGTGCAGTTGAACAGATTAAAGATATTTGTGCAAAGTATATGAAGATAGCGGCTGAGGGCAGTCAGACAATAGCAGGGACTATTACTAAGTTTATAGGTGAAATGGAGTATCTTTTTATAAATGCAGCAAAGATAGAATACAATTATTATGTAAAAAAAGAGCAAGCTAAACAGGAACAGATTGCAATTAAGGAGCAGATGAGACAGGAAGCAGAAGAACGTAAAGCACTTGATGTGGAACGAAAGAAAGTTGAGATGGAAGAGTCTAAGTATGAAAATCAGATCACATCACTTAAACAGCAAGCTGAATCATCCAAGGGTGAAGAGCTAGCTGCATTGCAGGCTAGAATTCTTGAATTACAGGCACAACTGTCGGATGTTACTGTGAAAAAAGCTGAAATCACGAAACTGCAAAACGGTAAAGCTGGAAATGTATATATTATTAGTAATCTTGGATCTTTCGGAGAACATGTATTCAAAATAGGTATGACAAGAAGGCTCAATCCTCAGGATAGGGTCAATGAACTTGGCGACGCCTCGGTTCCTTTTAAATTTGATGTGCATAGTTTTATTTTTTCAGATGATGCGTCTGGACTGGAGACACAATTACATAAGAGACTTGACGACAGAAGGGTGAATAAAGTTAATTTGCGAAAAGAGTTTTTTGATGTTACGATTGATGAGCTTGAGAAGCTGGTTAATGAGATATGTCCTACAGCAGAGTTTACCAGAACCATGCTTGCAGAGGAATATAGACAATCTTTGTCATGTTCTGAATCGTACACATCCGATTATGTTGTTGATGAGACTGAAGATGATATAGAGTAAGGTAATAAAGAAGCCTGATATTTTATTAGATGATGAATGTTGTGGGTATATTAAAATTCATAATAAATCATACTTGCACATTGCAGTAAATTAATGGCTGTGTTATCATGACAACATATAAAACAACATATGTACGGTGGAACAACGAAAGGTGAATATAGAATAATGTTACAAGGGGTAGGAAATAAAGTTTTTAGATATGGGAGTGCCAGTGAAGAGAGTATTCAGGCATTTGCAGATGAAAGACTTTATTTGTCTGCCCCTGTTGTATTTAATGGCCCATTTGAAAGCGACATGTATGTGAATTTTCATAAGGCATGGGAGCGGGTTACTTATGAACTGGAGCGTTACGAGAGAGACTACCTTGGAGGTAAGAACAAAGACGGCTTTCAGATCGTGACACCCTTTAACAGAGGACTTTTTATGGAAATCATAGATGATCCGGAGAAGAAAAAGGAATTTGAGGAGAAGGTTCGGCGAGAGGTAATTGATACCACAGAAAAGCTTGGGGAAAATGGCAGGCTGGCTGACTTCTACGAGGATTATCTGTCTGATTCAATATGGATGGAGCAGGGAGACCGGTACAGGGGATTTGCACTTATGTATGACAAGAAAAAGCTTGAAAATGGCGTGCTTTATGACGGCGAGGAAAGGAAACTGTTTATGAAAGCAAGCTTTAAGAAGGTAAGTTATACCGAGACTCGTCATGATTTCGGCACAGAACTCTTTAAATTGCTGACTCAGAAAAGTCAGGATGATGTGAAACGTGACCTTAAACCAATATTGTTACAGACACTTGTAACAAAAAACAAAAGCCATGCTTTGGAGAAAGAGTGGAGACTATGCAGTCTCCCAGATGATATTGAATTACAGAATGAAGTCTCATATATGTCCGTTAAACCTGAGGCTGTATTTGTAGGTACAAATATCGAATATGACCTTAAACTTGAGCTGTGCCGTATCGCAAAGAAAAAGAAGCTTCATGTGTATGAGGTATATGTGGATCCTGCAACACCGTTTTACAGGCTGGATTTTAGGAAGATTGATAATAAGGGGCGGTAGATGTAAAACTTCCCCCAACTGCCATTTGACAGTCCATTAAAGTTGTGTTAAATTAGCTGCATAAAACCCATATGGGAGTGGATTTTTCAAGAGAAATCTTTTTTCGCCACACAGTATTTTTACTGTGTGGCATTTTTAATGCAAAAAAATGCTGACCGGAAGTTGTGTCATGGCAGAAAACGACATTTGCCATAGACATATAGTTTTAGGCACATAGTTATAGAAACACAGTTTTAAGTACAATAAGATAAGGAGCGAGAAGATTTATGGATCAGAATTTCATGAAGGAGAAAAATATACTGCAACTGGTTATTTCCATGTCGCTGCCCATGGTGATCTCCATGGCGGTAAATTCCCTGTATAACATAGTAGATAGTTATTTTGTCGCGAAGATAAGTGAGGAGGCAATGACGGCATTGTCGCTGGTGTATCCGGTGCAGAACCTTATAACCTCCATTGCGGTAGGATTTGGCATAGGAATGAATGCCAGGATCGCATTCTGTCTTGGCGCCGGGGATGAGAAGCAGGCAGATCAGGCAGCCACAACGGGCATGCTCTTAAGCTTCATTCACGGCGTGATACTTATGGCGGTATGTACCCTTGGCATGCCCTGGTTCCTGTCACTGTACACCGACGATCAGGAGATCCTAAGCATGGGACTTACATATGCCAACAGGGCATTTGCATTCTCTATCATCATAATGCTTGGAATATCATTGGAGAAGATATTCCAGTCGGTAGGCCGTATGAAGGTATCCATGATAAGCATGATGTGCGGTTTCATTGCAAATATCGTTCTGGATCCCCTTATGATCTTCGGAATAGGTCCATTTCCGAAGATGGGCATGGCAGGTGCAGCCTACGCGACTGGTATAGGGCAGACCATAACCTTGCTTGTATATATTGCCTTCTGCATATTCAGACCGTTGCCGGTTAACTTCAACAGGAAGAACATATATTTCGGAGGCAATCTGCTCAAGAGACTTTATGCGGTGGGAATACCTGCTTCCCTTAACATGGCACTTCCGTCATTGCTCATATCAGCATTGAACGGCATATTGGCAGCATTTTCCGAGAGCTATGTGCTGGTGCTTGGAGCCTACTACAAGCTTCAGACATTTATCTATCTATCTGCAAATGGTATCATTCAGGGCATACGTCCTATCATCAGCTTCAACTACGGAGCCGGTGAGAAGAAGAGAGTTCGACAGACCTTCAAGGTATCACTTTGCCTGACTGCGGGGGTTATGGCTGTGGGATGGATACTGTCACTGCTGATACCGGGACAAATGATCGGTTTGTTCACCGAGAACATAAGCACCATCAATATAGGAATAAAGGCACTTCATATAATAAGCTTCGGTTTCGTGGTATCTGCCGTGTCAGTTACCTGTTCGGGAGCTCTTGAAGCACTGGAACAGGGCATGGCTTCACTCATGATATCCTTGTCCAGATATGTGGTGATCATCATTCCGGCAGCGTGGATATTGTCCCGTATATGGGGGGCAGAAGGAGTTTTCTATGCATTTCCGGTTGCAGAGGCCTTGACGGCTGTCATATCAGCTTTCATTATGAAGCATGTTGCCAAAGCCAAGGCTATCACAGTAACTGACTAAATATATGGAAAGCGAATGTGATCATTATAGGGGACCAACAGAAGTCTTACAGACGACAGCAAGAGTCTCATGAACCTTATCGATCGTATGAGGGAACATGACATAGCGGCATTGGGGATAAAACTCGTAGAGCGTGTTTTATCATTGTGTTATAATGTCTGTTAGGACATTAAGATTGTGTAAGGTTTTATATGAGAACCTGACACGCATGATGGAGTAGGCACTCATGAGTTGAATAAAGATTTTAATGGATTTATGTTCGGACACAGGGGGGGATAAAAGTATGGCAGGTAACACAAAGAGAAAGAATAAACGCGGACTTGCTTTTGTGAGTATTTTTCTGTTGCTGATATTAGCAGCGGCAGGTGGAGTTTCCTCAGATAAGAATAAGGATAATACCACAGGAACCACAGAGGCTGTAGCTACAAGCGAGATCACCACAGAGGCATTTGCAGGGGATGACCGGGATGTGGCAGGGCGGCCGGCGGATACATTAAGTGGCAAGGGTGATAATTCGGATATCTCCGGTGATGGATCGGACAGCGATATTGTGGATCCAACCACCGAGAGCGACAGACCGGCCTTTGTTGCTGTTCCGGCTGATGACAGTGAGGCGTATGCCATTATAAATGACAATATGCCGGGATTTTCCGACGAGGACAAGAAATCCACGGAACCATTTGAAGAGTACAGTGAGCTTGATGAACTTGGAAGATGTGGTGTGGCATATGCAGATATCTGCAAGGAGCTCATGCCGGAGGAAGAGCGTGGAGAGATAGGACAGATCAAGCCCAGCGGATGGCATACGGTTAAATACAATGGCATTGTGGATGGGAATTACCTCTACAACAGATGTCATTTGATCGCATACCAGTTGGCAGGTGAGAATGCAAATGAGAAAAACCTCATAACCGGAACCAGATATCTTAATGTGCAGGGCATGGTGCCATTTGAGAATCAGGTTGCCCAGTATGTGAAGGACACCGGAAATCATGTGCTTTACAGGGTTACACCTTATTTTGAGGGGGATAATCTTGTGGCAAATGGCGTTCAGATCGAGGCATGGTCGGTTGAGGATGAAGGCTCAGGTATATGCTTCAATGTGTTCTGTTATAATGTACAGCCGGGGATAGACATTGATTATGCCACCGGCGACAGCGAGATATCACCTGATTACACAGGAGAAGTGGACAACAGCGGGGATAATTCAGGTTCAGACAGTGGGGATGCCAGTGGTTCATCCCGGGAAAATGCAGATGGAAGGACTTCAGAAAACACTGAGGCAATCACGGAGAATAATAGTGGTAACGAGCAGGAGTATATCTTGAATACCAACACTAAGAAGATACACAGACCATCATGTTCCAGTGTGAAGCAGATGAAGGAGTCAAATAAAAGGAGTTACACAGGTTCTCTTGATGACCTGTTAAATCAGGGCTATGAGCCGTGCAAGAAATGCATGTAATTTCTTTTGCAGTAATAATTAAAAAAGCGTTGACATATAATATGCAGTATGATATTAGTAGATTATCAAAAAAGGGAGTAGTTGCATACACCTATGGTGTGTGTTCTGGTTTTCGTCAGGACGTCTGATTGGACAGTGCCTATAGCTGTTATTCAGACCGGGGATCAGATAGCAATAGATCTGTTAAACAAGACTTTTTGTGTACATTTATTGTGCACAAAAGGTCTTGTTTTTTTGTTATAGCAACTGCTTCCTTAACATAAAAACAAGACGGAAAGGAGAAGTCTATGAAAGAAATTTATCAGCAGACAAAAGGGGAATTATTTAAGGAATATGGGGATCCGGGAGGATTGACCACAAGAAGGGCACAGGAGCTGCTTGAGAAATATGGTGAGAACCTGTTAAGGGAGAAGAAAAAGAAAAGTATATTCAGCATATTTCTGGGACAATTTGCCGACCTTTTGGTGGTTATTCTCGTGGCGGCAGCAGTGGTGTCCATGTTTTCGGGAAATGTGGAGAGTACCATAGTAATATTTGCTGTTCTTATAATGAATGCAGTGCTTGGAACCATCCAGTATGTTAAGGCGGAGAAGTCGTTAGCGGCACTTAAGAACCTGTCGGCACCCCACGCCAGAGTCATACGAGACGGAATGAAGCAGGAGATCCCGGCTTCTGAGGTGGTGCCGGGGGACATATTGCTTCTGGAAGCGGGAGACATGGTGGCGGCAGACGGCAGGATAATAAGCAATCATTCCCTCCAGGTAAATGAGAGCTCACTGACGGGAGAATCCACAAATGTTGATAAGCTTGAGGGGGTTATATCAGAAGAAGTTCCCCTTGGAGACCGGGTAAATATGGTGTTTTCAGGAAGCCTTGTCACCTACGGAAGAGCTGAGGTGCTGGTGACTGCTACGGGAATGGCAACGGAGATGGGACGTATAGCATCTCTAATGAATGATACAGAGGACAGAAAGACTCCCCTTCAGGTGAGCCTTGATAATTTCAGCAAGAAGCTTGCCATACTTATAATGGTGATCAGTGGAGTAGTATTTGCACTGAGGATATGGCAGGGAGAGACCATTCTTTCTTCCCTTATGTTTGCTGTAGCACTGGCTGTGGCGGCAATCCCTGAGGCACTGGGTTCCATAGTGACCATTGTTCAGGCTATGGGCACAAGGAAGATGGCTGAGGACAATGCCATAATCAAGGAACTTAAGGCTGTGGAAAGTCTTGGCTGTGTGTCCGTTATCTGCTCGGATAAGACAGGAACCCTGACCCAGAACAGGATGACTGTGAAGGATGTGTATATTGCCGGACAGTGTATTAAGCCGGAGGAGATAAATGAGGGAACAAGGGCACACAGATATCTGTTGTATAATGCCATACTTAACAATGATTCCGGTATATGCAGTGGTGAGGATGTGGGAGATCCAACGGAGACCTGCCTGCTCCATATGGCAAGAAAAACAGATATTTCTTGTGGAAATCCTGGAGAAAATCCGGAGGAAGATATCAGAAAAATGATTCCCAGACTTGAGGAGCTGCCCTTTGATTCTGACAGGAAGCTTATGAGCAGCAAGTATGTCATAGAGGGAACACCTACGGTATTTACCAAGGGAGCGGTTGATGTGCTCCTTGGCAGAGTGGAGAATATCATGGACGGTCAGGAAGTGAGACCGATGACAGATGATGACAGAGAGGCAATAAAGAAACAGAACAGAGCTTTTTCTGAAAATGGCATGAGGGTTCTTGCATTTGCATATAAGGAATGTAACGAAGATGAGAAGCTGTGCATGGACAGCGAATATGGATACACATTTACAGGGCTTGTGGCAATGATAGATCCTCCAAGGGATGAAGCGGTAGAGGCTGTGGCAACTGCTATCGGTGCAGGAATAAAGCCGGTGATGATAACCGGAGACCACAAGGTTACAGCTACTGCCATAGCCAGGCAGATAGGTATATATAGAGACGGAGATGTGGCAGTTACCGGACAGGAGCTTAGCAATATGTCGGATGATGAGCTGGATAGTAAGCTTGCCCACATATCTGTATATGCCAGGGTGTCTCCGTCAGATAAGATCAGGATAGTTGATGCATGGCAGCGAAAGGGCAAGGTTGTGGCCATGACCGGTGACGGTGTTAATGACGCCCCGGCTCTAAAGAAAGCTGATATTGGAGTTGCCATGGGAATTACAGGAACCGAGGTATCCAAGGACGCTTCTGCCATGATACTTTCGGATGATAATTTCGCAACTATTATAAAGGCAGTGTTAAATGGGCGTAATGTCTACAGGAATATTATGAATGCAATACTTTTCCTGTTATCGGGTAATCTTGCAGCTATATTTGTGGTGCTGTTCTGTTCAGTTATGGCGTTACCGACACCTTTTGAACCGGTGCATCTGCTGTTTATAAATCTGCTTACGGACTCACTTCCGGCACTTGCCATAGGCATGGAACCATCAGACAGAAATCTGCTTAAGAACAAGCCAAGGGATCCTAAAAAGGGAATTTTAAACGGAAGATTTTGCGGAAGGCTGGCTTTGTATGGCATTCTTATTGCCATTGCTACACAGACTGCGTTTTATATAGGACGTGGGGAAGCAGCAAGTACAATGGCTTTTGCAACTCTGACTCTTGCAAGGCTGTTCCATGGCTTTACATGCAGAGGGGAGAAGTCAATATTCAAGCTCGGATTAAGGAGCAACAAGTGGAGCAACAGGGCATTTGCCGCAGGCGTGGTACTGCTGGCGGCGGTTATATTAATACCTGCAATGGGTGGGCTTTTTATGGTGACGGGACTTACGGGGACTCAGTTAATGTGGATCGTTGGGCTTGCATTTGCCCCTACATTGGTTATTCAGATGATACGGGTTATCAGGGAAGCCCGGTAAAATATTCCTGAAAATGGAAATAAAAAAGTTACAAAGTATAAAGTTTATGATAAAATCTAGAAGCAGGCCGTGATGAGCTGACATTGATAAAGGATTGTGTCAGGTTTTATATGAAAACCTGACCTGCAGCGTCAGCCCTTTGCCGAAGGAGAATTGATGTTCAAAGGAGGTGGACTCTATGGCAGAAAGGTTAAAAAGAAATGCAGTGATAAAGAGCAAGCGATTTTTGTGCGCAATGCTTTCAATGCTTATAATCATTTCAGGCATATATTTCGGTAATGCAAGAGTAGACAACATGTCTTTAAAAGAGTCCCCTGTAGCTTCAGTTCCGTCTATACATGGAGTAGAGAGCGTGCTTACAGACACTGAGGCATGTACCTCCGAAATGCTTGGAATCAGACTTGATCTGTCTGAGCTTACGGTAAAGTATGCCAGAACCGGCAGGAACGATGAGCTTGCAGATGTACTGTGCTTTGCCGGCATTTCTATGGAGCCTGTATCTATATCAGACTATGATTATGCGGATAAGACCACATATGATTGTCATAGTGAAAAGATTTCTGATTATATTCACAATTCGGACGGGAAGAAACGAATCTCATAAAATTTCCGATTATAACAAGAGCAGTAAATTGAATAGTAATTGATTATGGAGGCATACAGAACCTGTATGTGTGTTTCGTATACGAAAAATTCTGTATGCTTAATATGGAGGTTTATATGGGACAGAATATTTTTGTGGGTTTAATGGCAGTGGCAGCTTTAGTGGCAGGTTTCCTTGGCTGGTGGTTTGAAAGTGGCAGATCTTTAAAGGATGACGATGAAGCGAAGCCGGACACCGAAGATACGGACAAAAAAGCAGCAACAGCAGCTGATGATAGGAAAAATCCCACAATAATGGACTCGGCAAAAAAGGCGGCAACCGTCATGATTTCAGAAGAAAAAAGTCATTCGTTATAAAATAAATTATATAGGGAAAACCTATAACATGTTAAAGAAAAACTGAATTATTCAAAATAGTAACCTACTGGTATACTGGGTAAAAAGACAGCTTTGGAGGTAGATTACTATGGAGAGAGGAATTAACACCCGATGTTTACACTTAGAAGAAACTGAAGGAAAGACAGATAATTACGGAGCACTGACTTTCCCTATATATCAGACAGCTACATATGCTCATCCTGCAGTGGGACAGAGCACAGGATATGATTACAGCAGACTTCAGAACCCTACTAGGGAACATCTGGAGAAGGTGGTTGCAAGCCTTGAAGGCGGTATAGACGCACTGGCACTTTCCACCGGAATAGCTGCCATCACTCTTATGATGGAGCTTTTCAAGCCGGGAGACCATCTTATTGTTGAGTCGGATCTGTATGGCGGCAGTATAAGATTATTTAACAATGTTTCAGAGAAAAATGGTATAGAATTTTCAAGGGTAGCCTGTTCTAATGAAGATGTGGAGTCCCATGTCAAGGACAATACAAAGGCTATATACATTGAAACTCCTACAAATCCTATGATGAATGTTACGGATATAGGAGCACTTGCCGGTATAGCTAAGAAGCATGGATTGTTACTTATAGTAGATAACACATTCCTCTCTCCTTATTTTCAAAATCCTCTTAAGCTGGGAGCAGATATCGTTATCCATAGCGGTACGAAATATCTGGGAGGGCACAATGATACCCTTGCGGGCTTTATAGTGACAAATAATGAGGAAATAAGCGAGAAGCTGAGATTTCTCATTAAGACCACGGGAGCGGGGCTGTCACCATTTGACAGCTTCTTACTTGAAAGGGGCATAAAGACCTTGGGAATAAGAATGGAAAGAGCCCAGGAGAATGCATTTGCCCTGGCAGAATGGCTGAAGAAGCAGGATGTTGTAACCAAGGTCATATATCCGGGACTTCCGGAGCATCCGGGGCATGAGATCATGAAGAAGCAGGCGAGAGGCTTCGGTGCAATGATAACCTTTGATCTTGATACAAAGGAGCATGCCATTGCTTTACTTGAGAAGGTGCGTATGATAAAATTCGCCGAGAGTCTTGGAGGAGTGGAGACCCTTATCACATATCCTACCACCCAGACCCACGCAGATGTGCCTGTGGAGATCAGAGAAAAAATCGGTATTACAGACAGCACCCTCAGACTTTCAGTGGGAATCGAAGACAGCAAGGATCTTATAGCAGAGCTTGAAGTAGTGTTTAAGTGCATTTAAGCTAGGCATAAAAGGTCTAAGGATTGTGCAGGTGATTGGTTGTCATTTGCCACTGATATCAAATGTCCGGCACCAAGGAGGAGAAAATAATGGCTGAAAGAAATCTTGATTTTGATAAAGTTGTAAATAGAAAAAATACAGACTGCCTTAAGTATGACTTTGCAGTGAAACGCGGCATGCCTGCGGATGTACTTCCGTTGTGGGTTGCTGACATGGATTTTAAGACCTCATCCTATATAGAGGACGCGGTGATAGAGAGAACAAAACATGGAATATTCGGCTACAGCGAGGTAGGCGAGGATTATTTCAATGCAGTTAAGAACTGGATGAAGAAACATCACAACTGGGATGTGGATGAGAAATGGCTGGTGAAGACGCCGGGTGTGGTGTTTGCCCTGGCAATGTCGGTTAAGGCATATACAGAACCGGGGGACAGCGTGCTTATCCAGCTTCCGGTTTATTATCCATTTTCAGAGGTTATCAGGGACAACGGAAGAAAGGTTGTCAGCAATGACCTGGTACTTTCGGAGGATGGCAGATATCATATTGATTTTGATGATTTTGAGAAGAAGATAGTTGAAAATAATATAAAGCTTTTCTTTCTGTGTAATCCCCACAATCCTGTGGGAAGAGTGTGGACTCTTGAGGAGCTTAAGCGTATAGGCAATATATGTCTGGAGCATGGCGTAACTGTTGTCAGTGATGAAATCCATAACGATTTCATATTGAAGGGTGAACATCATGTGTTTGCAGGGATTGATGAGAGATTTGCTGATATATCCGTAACATGTACATCAGCCAGCAAGACCTTCAATATTGCCAGCATGATGATATCCAATATATTCATACCAAGCGAAGCTCTAAGAAGAAAGTTCAGAAGACAGCTTGATGCGGCAGGCGTAAGCCAGCTTGGTATCCTGGGACTTGAGGCAACCAGGGCTGCCTATGAGCACGGCGAGGAGTGGTATCAGGCAATGCTTACCTATGTTAAGGCAAATGTAGAATTTGCCCGGGAATATATCAGGGATAACCTTAAGAATGTCAAGCTTATGGATATTGAGGGAACATACCTTATATGGCTGGATTTCAGAGAGACCGGGCTTACGGCTAAGGAGCTGGATGACCTCATCATAAATAAGGCGAAATTATGGTTAGACAGCGGCAGGATATTCGGCAAGGTGGGCGAGGGATTCCAGAGAATAAATGTGGCATGCCCAAGAACCACATTGAAAGAAGCCCTTGATCGTATTAAAATAAGCCTTGAAGGTTAAGGCTTTAAGCAGGAGGAAGAAGTAATGAGTCACATTTCAAGAGAAGAAGCCTTTGAGCTTTTAAAGAAGTATAATAAGGATCATTTTCATATACAGCATGCTCTTACAGTTGAGGCTGTTATGAAGTGGTATGCAAATGAACTGGGTTATGGTGATGAGGCAGAATACTGGGGAATAGTCGGTCTTCTGCATGATATTGATTTTGAACTGTATCCTGAGGAGCACTGCCTTAAGGCACCGGAGCTGTTAAGGGAAGCCGGTGTGGGCGAGGACATTATACACGGAGTTGTGTCCCACGGATATGGTATAACCATCGGTTGCGGAGTGACACTTGATGTGGCACCGGAGCATGAGATGGAGAAGGTGTTATTCGCCGCGGATGAGCTTACAGGACTTATCTGGGCAGCGGCACTTATGAGGCCTTCAAAGAGTACGAAGGACATGGAGCTAAAGTCACTTAAGAAAAAATACAAGAGTAAGGGATTCGCCGCAGGATGTTCCCGGGAGGTTATCGAGCGTGGAGCCGAACAGCTTGGCTGGGAGCTGGAGAAATTATTAACTCTTACACTTAAGGCTATGGCTGAGTCCGAGGACGAAATTGTTGCAGAAATGGAACACGTAGAATAAAAATATTATTGAGTTCAGGAGGAAGTGCGTATGAGTTTTGGTATGAGGATCAGACAGATAAGGTTTTTTAACTTGTTAATGCTTACACTGGCGGGGGTAATAAATGCCATTGGTGTTGTGTTGTTCTTAAGTCCGGTGAAGTTATTTGACAGTGGTATATCGGGAACCTCAATGCTGATATCTCAATGTACGCCAAAGAGCATTTCCCTTTCTATTGCGCTTATTGTACTTAACATTCCTCTGTTCCTCTACGGAACGAAGAAACAGGGATGGCTGTTCACCTTCTACGCTATATATGCGGTTGCTGTTTACTCCATATCCGCGTGGCTTATTACGGATGTGATCCCTATTGACGTGAGCATTGCGTCACCCCTTGCGGGAAATGATCTGTTTTTATGTGCACTGTTTGGAGGAATCATCTCCGGTATAGGAAGCGGTCTTGCCATAAGGTTTGGGGGAGCCATGGATGGCATAGAAGTTATGGCGGTGATATTTGCCAAAAAGCTGGGACTTACCGTTGGAACATTTGTCATGGCATACAACGTGCTGCTCTATGTAGTGTGCGGCTTTATCATCAATAGCTGGGTGCTTCCTTTGTACTCTATAGTTACATACATGGCGGCACTTAAGACGGTGGACTTTATCGTTGATGGTCTTGACAGAGCCAAGGCAGCGATGATAGTTACTCATAAGCCTAAGGAGATAAGCAAGGCACTCTCGGAGACCTTCGAGAGCGGTTCCACAATTATAGACGCTGTGGGGGGATATTCCCACACACCTTCATATGTGGTATATTTTGTTATCAACAGATTTCAGGTGGGCAAGATGAAGACCATAGTTCATGAGATTGACCCTATGGCATATATTACTGTAAATGAGGTGGCTGATATCTACAGGGCAAATCAGGAAAAGCTCAGGTAGGGATCAGGCAGACTCCCTTGATCTGAGAGTTTTTTCAATTTAACAGTACCGTAGAAAAGGCGTAGGTGTTATAATATCTGATATAATGTTTTGCTTTAAAAGGAGGTATTTGGAATGGGATTTTTAACAGGAAAAACAGCAATCATAACAGGTGGCGGAAGAGCGGTTCTTAAGGATGGCGGATGTGGCTCCATTGGGTACGGAATTGCAACTGCGTATGCCAAAGAGGGGGCAAATCTTGTTATTACAGGAAGAAATGTTAAGAAGCTCGAGGACGCCAAAGAGGAGCTTGAAAGATTATATGGGATCAAGGTTCTGGCAGTCCAGGCAGATGTATCGGCAGGCTCAGACAATGAGGCGGTAGTTGCAAATGTTGTAAAGCAGGCCATTGATACATTCGGAAGTATTGATGTGCTCATAAACAATGCTCAGGCGTCAGCTTCAGGCGTTACTCTGGCAGATCATACAACAGACCAGTTCAACCTTGCCATGTATTCAGGATTATATGCAGCCTTCTATTATATGAAGGAGTGCTATCCATATCTTAAGGAGGCTAAGGGATCGGTAATAAACTTCGCTTCCGGCGCAGGATTATTTGGAAATTATGGTCAATGTGCTTATGCGGCAGCCAAGGAAGGTATCAGAGGCTTAAGCCGAGTTGCCGCAACTGAGTGGGCAAAGGACGGTATTAATGTAAATGTTGTATGTCCCCTTGCATGGACCTCACAGTTGGAACAGTTTGAGCAGGCATATCCGGATGCCTTCAAGGCAAATGTACATACACCGCCAATGGGACATTTTGGTGACGCAGAGAAAGAAATCGGAAGAGTATGCGTACAGCTTGCTTCTCCGGATTTCAAGTATATGTCCGGTGAGACCATTACCCTTGAGGGAGCTCTTGGCCAGAGACCATAGTAAACATTGATCATACAAGAAGAAAACATAAAAGGAATCTGGAGGACATAGGGGATGACTTTAAATCAGTTGAAATATGTTATCGCAATATCAAAGGAAAATTCATTAAATGATGCGGCGAAGAAGCTGTTTATTTCACAGCCAAGTCTTTCTGCAGCAGTTCGTTCCCTTGAAGAGGAGCTGGGGTTTGATATCTTTATCAGATCCAAGAGCGGAATTTCTCTTACCACAAAGGGAATTGAATTCCTGGGATATGCCAGGTCTGTGGTGGAGCAATACGACATATTAGACGCCAGATATATTTCAAAGACAAATGTCAAGAGAAGCTTCCAGGTTTCCATGCAGCATTATACATTTGCGGTAAATGCATTTGTGGAGCTGATCAAGCAGTACGGAATGGACCAGTACGAATTTGAGGTTCATGAGACTAAGACCTATGAGGTCATAGAGAATGTAAAGAACCAGAAGAGTGAGATCGGCGTTCTCTATATGAATGATTATAATCAGGATGTCCTTACCAGGATCCTTACAGAGGCGGGGCTGGTGTTCACGCCGTTATTCGAATGTGGAATATATGTTTACATGAGCAAGAGTAATCCCTTGGCTGGGAAGAAGGAGATTGCCATAGAGGAGCTTGACGAGTATCCATGTCTTGCATTTGCCCAGGGAGATCACAATTCCATGTATTTCGCCGAGGAGGTTTTAAGTACCTATGAGTACAAGAGACGTATCCGGGCAAATGACAGAGCTACCCTCTTAAATCTTATGGTGGGAATAAACGGATACACCCTGTGTTCCGGAATCATCTGCGAGGACTTAAACGGAACCGATTACTGTGCCATAAGGTTAAAGACGGATGAGAAGATGACCATAGGTTACATCTCAAGAAAGAACTCCATAATCAGTGAGCTGGGACAGAAGTATATAGAAGAATTATCCAGGTATAAGGAAAAGGTGTTAGATTAATAAAAATAGCCTAAAAAATGAGAAAGCTATTAAAATGGTGACAAAAATGGCGGCGTGTGATATGATGTTATCGTATGTATGGCAGATGCGGATGGCTGACTTTGCCTATATGTATTAGATGGCAATATAGTGATGATGGTATGAAAGCGATTTAAACGAGATGACGTTTAGGAAAAGGAAAGAAAAAATGAGTGCATCAAGAAAAAATCGTGGATTTACTCTAGTGGAACTAATAGTAGTACTGGTTATTCTGGCAATTCTCGCTGCAATACTTGTGCCGGCTTTATTAGGATATATTGATAAGGCAAAGAAGGAAAAAATATTATTGGAGGCAAAGGATGTATGGACTGCTTCCCAGGCGGCATTGGCAGAGTGCTATGGACTGTATCCGGACAGCTTTGAGGCATCTTGTAAATTCACATCCACAATAGATGGTAAAACAATAAAAAAGTTGGGCAGAATATCAAACGGAGCTCTGGGAGCATTGCAGAAAAATCCAAAGGATACTACAGAAGCCGGAACGTCCAGCAGGATAATTTCCAGACAAGTTCTGAAATATCTGGACAGTGCAGATAAAAACGGGAATCCCAGATATACATTTGGAAGTGGAAAGATTCCGGATGGAAACAGTACACCAAGTAGTTATTTGGGAGATAATCCGAAAGACACTGATGTAATAATCCAGATATTTCATGACAGTAAGGGCAGAATGGTCGCATTGAATTTTGCAAAAAACGGATATATGGTAACTATGATTGCCGGAAAAACCCCGGAAGTAGTGTATGATGGAAAATGCCTGCCATCCAAGTAGTAACATAGTTGTAGAGAAAACATTGAAAACACAGATCGTAATGTGATATGTACCCTCTTTACTGGATAAACCAGTAAAGAGGGTATTTTTATGCGTTATAGCTTCGTCCTATAACAGCCGATAGAAAATCTGAATGGCTAAACCCATTGACTCGGTAGGCTTTTGATGGTAGCATACAAACATACTAAAAAGGTAGGTAATGGATATGGCAAAGAAGTTAGTATTTTTCGTAAGACATAACATTAAATTGGGGCGAATGCGATGTTGGCGCACAGGTAACGAACGAATGTAAGGGCAAGGTAAATCATATAGTAAACAAGCTTCTGACAAGCATTTAGCTGACTAGAAGGAACATTCAAAAATGATGATTTAAAAATGAAATAGGAAAAAATTTAATTAAAATATTGAGGAATAAAAGGAGATTAAGATTATGAGCAATTATAGATTTGAGACATTAGCACTTCATGTAGGACAGGAACAGCCGGATCCGGCAACAGATTCAAGAGCAGTACCAATTTACCAGACAACAAGCTACGTATTCAGAAATTCACAGCACGCAGCAGACAGATTTGGACTTGCTGACGCAGGTAACATCTATGGAAGGCTTACAAACTCAACCCAGGATGTTCTTGAGAAGAGAGTTGCAGCCCTTGAAGGAGGTTCAGCAGCCCTTGCAGTAGCGTCAGGTGCAGCAGCAATTACATATACAATACAGGCATTAGCTGCCAATGGTGGACATATTGTAGCACAGAAGACAATTTATGGTGGAAGCTACAATCTTCTTGAGCACACACTTCCACAGTACGGAGTAGAGACAACATTCGTTGACGCTCATAACCTTGCAGAGGTTGAAGGTGCTATCAAGGACAATACAAGGGCTATCTATCTTGAGACTCTTGGTAATCCAAACAGTGATATCCCAAACATTGACGCAATCGCAGAGATCGCTCACAAGCATGGACTTCCACTTGTAGTAGATAACACATTCGGCGCAGCTTACTGGGTAAGACCTATCGAGCATGGCGCAGATATCGTAGTACATTCAGCAACAAAGTTCTTCGGAGGACATGGTACAACACTTGGTGGTATTATCGTTGAGGCAGGAACATATGACTGGAAGGCAAGCGGCAAATATCCAGCAATAGCTGATCCAAATCCAAGCTACCACGGAATTTCATTTGCAGATGCAACTGCTCCTGCAGCATTCGTAACATTCATCAGGGCGATCCTCTTAAGAGATACAGGTGCAACAATTTCACCATTTAATGCATTCTTATTACTTCAGGGAATTGAGACTCTGCCGCTGAGACTTGACAGACACGCAGAGAACACAAAGAAGGTTATCGAGTACCTTAAGAGTAACCCACTTGTAGAGAAGGTTAATCATCCATCACTTGAGGATCATCCTGATCATGAGCTTTACAAGAAGTATTTCCATAATGGTGGTGGAAGTATCTTCACATTCGAAATCAAGGGTGGCAAGGAAGCAGCATACAAGTTCATCGATAGCCTCAAGATCTTCTCAATCCTTGCAAATGTTGCAGATGTTAAGAGCCTTGTTATACATCCGGCTTCAACAACTCATTCACAGCTTAATGATGAGGAGCTTGCAGATCAGGGTATATCACAGAGTACAATAAGACTTTCAATCGGTACAGAGCATATTGATGATATAATCGAAGATCTTGATCAGGCGTTCAAGGCAGTATAAAAACAGAAAAAAGAACATAGGGGGATTTAGGCTGCCGCCAGCCTGCCATAAGGCTGGCGGTTTCCTTATAAGGACTAAGTTGCAGCCGGAAGGTTGAATTCCCTGCCGATTAATGATAGCATGTAAATAGTATATCTTCACGGATATATCAATAAAAAGGATTATGTGGAGGCATGAAAATGATATCGACAAGAGGCAGGTATGGTCTGAGATTTATGATAGATCTGGCACAGAACCAGGGCAGGGGATATATCCCTATGAAAGATGTTGCGGCAAGACAGGGGATATCCACCAAGTATCTTGAGCAGATACTGCCGGTTCTTACTAAGAACAAACTGATTGAGGCAGTGCATGGAAAAGGTGGTGGTTATAGACTGGTTAGAAAACCTGAGGAGTATACCGTGGGTGAGATACTTAGACTTACCGAGAACAGTCTTACTTCCGTTGCGTGTCTTGCAGATGGGGCATCTTCATGTGACAGGGCGGATACATGCATTACCCTGGATTTCTGGAAAGGGCTTGATAATGTGGTGAATCAGTATCTTGATGAGCATACTCTTGCAGATTTTGTTAAATGATTATTGTAAATATTATACAATATATATGACGAATAACAGAACTGTTAAAAACAACTCCCTAAACTATAATATTATCCAGCAATATAAAGGGGAGAAGGAAATGACAGTTAAGGAATTTTATGAGGCGATAGAAGGTAACTACAACGAAGCCAAGGACAGGATGATGAACGAGGGACTGATTCTTAAGTTCTCACTTAAATTTGCAGAAGATAAAAGCTTTGGGGATTTAAAGAGTGCCCTTGGACGTAATGATTAGATAATATAGCAAAGCTTGAGTCATAAATACATAATATAGATACATGTCGAGTAGGCGTCAGCCTGCTCGATTCTTTTTTGTTCCACTTTTGTCTCATGTGGTTGTTAGTGACGCTTTAATGTGATAAAATCATAAGTTGAGAAAGATTATCACAATTTCCCATAAAATAAACAATTCAGGAGGCAGATCATGGTAAAGCATGTGATTTTATGGACGTTAAAAGAAGAATATAGCGATGAGCAGAAGAAAGAGATAAAGAAAGATATCAAGGCAGGGCTTGAAGGTCTTAAGGGCAGGATACCGGGGCTTGTGGACATTCAGGTGAATATAGATGTCCTTGCCAGTTCAAATGCTGATCTTATGCTTGATTCTACATTTGAAGATGAGGCAAGTCTTAAGGGATATGCAGTTCACCCGGAGCATGTTGCGGTAGCAGATGGCAAGGTGAGACCTTACACAGCCATAAGGAGCTGTCTTGACTATACCGTTTAGAGAACCCCTGATGGCTGGTGCTGCAGAAAGGCCTGAAAGATGTCAAAGATAAAAAAGAATACACAGAGCATGCTTATAAGATGGCTGTTGTACATAGGCGGCCTCGTGATTCTGGCACTTGGAATAAGTCTTAATACCAGAACCTGCCTGGGAGTGTCTCCCATAATATCAGTGGCATATAGTGTGGCAGATATATTTAGTCTGAATTTTGGAAATGTTACATTTGCCCTGTATGGTTTCTTCGTTCTGGTAGAGGTTATAATACATTTTGTGAGGCGTGAGACGGGAAGGATTCCCAAGGATCTTGCCCAGGTTATCTTAAGTCTGATATTTACAAGATTTTTAAATCTGTTTAACGCTGTGATACCTGTAATGGGTGAGCAGCCAGAGGGGAACCCTATTAATTTGATGGTGGTAAGGATACTGTTTCTTATTGTGGCAGTAGTGCTCACAGGAATAGGGGCAGCACTTTCGTTAAACATGAGGCTGATACCTAATCCGGGAGATGGCATAGTGCAGACCATATCAGATTGTGCCGGCAAGGGAACCGGATTCGTCAAGAACTGTGTGGATATAACGTGTGTTGCATTCTCGGTGATCATAGGTCTTGTGCTTAAGGGAAAGCTTGTAGGCATAGGAATAGGAACCATAATAGCAATGATAGGAGTGGGAAGAGTTATAGCAGTATTTAACCACTTCACTCTGAAGAGACAGATACAGCTCATAGAAGATAGCATAATACGGAGCAATATATAAAAGGATTAGTAAGGAGTAATTTATAGATGAAACAGGAATACATAATGGGAAATGGAGCCATTGCCCTGGGAGCCCTTGCCGCAGGGGTAAATGTGGTTGCCGGTTATCCGGGAACTCCGTCATCGGAGATCATTGAGACAATAGCAAAGTACCCGCATGAAGATATTCATGTGGAGTGGTCGGTAAATGAGAAGGCTGCCATGGAGGTGGCTGCCAGTGCAGCATATTCAGGAGCGAGAACACTTGTTACCATGAAGCAGGTGGGACTTAATGTAGCAGCAGATCCTATCATGTCCTTGGCATATGTAGGTGTTAAAGGGGGAATGGTGGTTGTATCCGCAGACGATCCGGGTCCTATCTCATCGCAGACTGAGCAGGATACAAGAAAATTTGCTGAGTTCTGCAGGATACCTGTATTTGACCCTTCATCACCGGAGGAAGCATATGAGATGATACAGGACGCATTTGACTATTCGGAGAAATACCACACACCGGTGCTGTTCAGACCAACTACCAGAGTCTGCCATGCATATGCATCCATTCAAGTGCCGGAGGAAATGCAGCCTAAGAAATACGAGGGTTTCGTTAAGGATTCAAAGAAGTGGGTAATATTCCCAAGGCTGTCATTTGCAAATCATGCAATGATAGAAAAGCGTAACCCTGAGATGGGAGAGGACTTCTCCACATACAGATTTAACATACTGCAGGGAGGAGATGCCGGTAAAAAGGCGGTATTTGCATCGGGAGTAAGCTATGCATATGCTATGGAATACCTGAAGGATCACCCTGAGGTGAGACTGGTTAAGATAGGAACTCCGCATCCATTCCCTGAAAGCTTCGCATTAAGGGCTCTTGAGGGAGTTGAAGAGGTAATGTGTATAGAAGAGCTGAGTCCATATGTGGAGGAAGCACTTCTTAAGCTTATAGGAAAGCACAAGCTTAACGTGAATGTATACGGAAAGCTTACAGGTCATGTGGCTGCCAGCGGAGAGAACAATTCAAACAGTGTGGCAGCAGTTCTTGCGGGCTTCCTTGGACTTGATGGAATGAAAGCAGGAATGGACAAAACGGGTGCTCCTGCTCTTCCTGTGAGACCACCTGTGCTCTGTGCCGGATGTCCACATAGGGCTTCATTCTATGCAGTTAAGGCTGCCATGAAGGGTAGAAAGAGTTATTTCTGTGGAGATATAGGCTGCTATACCCTGGGCAATGCAATGCCTCTTGATATGGTTGACACCTGTCTGTGTATGGGAGCCGGGGTTACAATGGCACAGGGCTTCCACTGGGTAGACGGAGAGGGAACCTGCTTTGCATTTATCGGTGACTCGACATTCTTCGCCTCAGGTATAACCGGTGTTGTAAATGCAGTCTACAACGATGCGGATATGATATTGTGTGTTCTTGATAATTCTACAACAGCTATGACAGGACACCAGCCTCATCCGGGTACAGGAATAAATCTTATGGGCAGCTTCGTGGACAAGGTAAGCATACAGAAGGTTCTTGAGGGCGTAGGTGTTAAGAAGATCGTTACAGTTGATCCTCTTGATCTTCCTAAGGCTGTGGCAGCCGTTAAGGAGTGTGCGGACATGAAGGGCGTCAAGGCAATTATATTCAAGTCACCGTGTGTTGCCATAACCAAGCCACAGGGCAGAGCAGTTATAAGTGACAAATGTATCCAGTGTAAGAAGTGTATCAGGGAGATAGGGTGTCCGGCACTTATTATAAATGATGGCAAGGTGGCTATAGACAAGTCACTGTGTACAGGATGTGGACTGTGCAGTCATATCTGTCCGGTATCGGCTATTTCCTGCGGAGACGGAAAAGATAAGGTGTCAGGAGGTGCGGCAAATGAATAAGGATGTCTTAATATGCGGCGTAGGCGGACAGGGAACTGTCCTGGCGTCAAAGCTTCTTGCGGCAGCGGCTATGGAGGAAGGAAATAAAGTCCATTCGGCAGAGACCATAGGAATGGCTCAGCGTGGCGGTTCGGTAACAAGTCATGTAAGGATAGGAGACCGGGCATATTCTCCCCTTATACCTTCAGGAGGTGCCGACATGATAATGGCATTTGAACCATCTGAGGCAGTGAGAAATCTCTCATACCTGAAGCAGGACGGAGTTGTGATAGTAAACAGTGTGCCGGTCAAACCTACTACAGAATCATTAAATGATACAGGCTATGACGGAACAGAAATGATAGCATATCTTAAGAGTAGATGTAAGAAATGCGTAGTTGTAGATGCTGAAGAACTGTGCAGTTCTCTTGGCTCGTCAAGGTATTTTAATGTGGCAATCCTGGGTGTGGCAGTTGGCTGCGAAGGTCTGGGACTTCCGGAAGATACGGTACTTGCAGAGATAAAGAAGAGGGTGCCGCAGAAGTTCGTAGAGACAAATGAAAAAGCCTTCCTTATAGGAGTTCAGACCGGAAGGAAGTATATAGATTAAGATATATATATAATTGTATCAAGAAAATATTATATTATTTGAAAGGACAGGGAAAATGCAATTAAACAGTACACAGCTTGGGCAGGTTGATGCTCAGATCAAACGACTCATAAAGACAGACAGTTACTATGGAAAGATGTACAGGGAGATGGGAATTACAGGAGTCTCAAGTAATGAGGATTTTCAGAAGATACCATTCTCAAGTAAGGCAGATTTAAGAAATGCTTATCCGCTTGGAATACAGGCAGTTCCTGATGAGGAGGTTGTAAGGATACATTCATCCTCAGGAACCACAGGAAAGCCGGTTATCATACCTTATACAGCAAAGGATGTGGATGACTGGGCAACTATGTTGGCAAGGTGTTACGAGACGGCAGGTATAACAAAGAAGGATCGTATCCATATAACTCCGGGCTATGGTCTCTGGACTGCGGGTATTGGTTTCCAGGCAGGGTGTGAGAAGCTTGGGGCTATGGCAATACCAATGGGTCCCGGCAACACAGATAAGCAGCTTCAGATGATGATGGATCTTGAGTCAACAGTAATCTGTGCTACATCTTCATATGCGTTGCTTCTTTCAGAGGAGATCAATAAGCGTGGAATAAAGGACAAGATAAAGCTTAAGAAGGGTGTTATAGGTTCAGAGCGTTGGAGCGATAAAATGCGTAAAACCATAAAGGAAAATCTTGGTATCGAGCTTTATGATATATACGGACTTACCGAAATCTATGGACCAGGTATCGGAATAAATTGTGACAGGCAGCATGGTATGCATTACTGGGATGATTATATATATATAGAGATAATAAATCCTGTTACAGGCGAGCCTGTTCCTGACGGAGAAGAGGGCGAGATCGTCATAACAACTCTTGTAAAGGAAGGAGCACCCCTTATCCGTTTCCGTACCCATGATATATCAAGAATAATCCCGGGTGAGTGTCCATGCGGAAGAAAGTACCCAAAACTTGATATCATCCAGGGCAGAAGTGATGATATGTTCAAGATCCATGGGGTAAATATGTTCCCAAGCCAGGTTGAGGAGATACTTGGAAGCATAGATGGTGTGTCCAGCGAGTACAATATCAATCTTGCCCATGATGATGAGAAGAACAGGGATGTCATTCTTGTTACAGCAGAGGCAGAGGGAAGAGTGAACTTTGACAAGACTGCGGTAATCATAAAGGAGGCATTCAAGTCAAGAATCGGAGTTACCCCTAAGATCACTGTTGTTCCGGTGGGAACTCTTCCAAGAAGCGAGAAGAAGGCTAAGAGAGTCTTTGACCATCGCCAGCAGTAAAATATATTATCGGTTTGAATGGATATCATGCACCGGCAGATGTCAGACAGGATCCTGTCTGGCATCTGCCGGTGCTTTTTTGTTATGGCAACGAGTCAAGTGCAACATGCTTGCATGATTGCATTTTCTGTAAAAGTTTTCTGAAGATGTGTCTTGTCACCTGTAAACTCAGGTGCTATAATGCCTGTAATGCTCAGACAGAGGTAGTGCAGGGGCATTAAAACAATTAAAGAGTGTACAGCGTAAAAGAACTTATTTATACAAAAAATACATGGAGTGAAAACGGAGGATAAAATGATTCAGGAAGAAATACTCAGGTTAAAGAAGGAGAAGGACGCAGTAATTCTCGCCCACTATTATGTTGCACCGGAGGTGCAGGAAATGGCAGATTACATCGGTGATTCCTTTTTTTTAAGTAAGAAAGCCGTAGAGCTTAAGGAGAAGATCATTGTGTTCTGTGGCGTAGAGTTCATGGGAGAGAGTGCCAAGATGTTGAATCCTGACAAGAAAGTCCTTATGCCGGATCTGACTGCGGACTGCCCTATGGCACATATGGTCACAAAGGAGACAGTTGATGAGGCAAGGGCGAAATACGATGACCTGGCAGTTGTGTGCTATGTAAATTCCACCGCCGAGATAAAGTCCTGGTCAGATGTGTGCGTAACCTCTGCAAATGCAGTTAAGATCGTGAAAAAGCTTCCTCAGAAAAATATATTATTTATCCCGGACAAGAACCTTGCCCATTTCGTAGCGGCAAATGCTCCGGAGAAAAACTTCATATACAATGATGGCTATTGCCCAAGACATGAATTTATGGATGCTCAGGAGATTGCAGAGCTTAAGGCGGAACATCCGGACGCTGAGGTGCTGGTTCATCCTGAGTGTAACGCAGATATAATCAAGCAGGCAGATTATGTGGGTTCCACCAGCGGCATAATAAATTATGCTGCCGGAAGCAAGAATAAGAAATTCATCATAGGCACAGTTAAAGGCGTTATATATGAGCTTCTTGACAGACGGCCGGACGCCGAATTTTACTTCCCTAAGACAGAGCCTATATGTGTGAATATGGCGAAGATCACCCTTGAGAAATTAAGGGATGTGCTGCTGAGTGAAGACAAAGAAGTCATGCTTCCGCCTGAGGACATAAATGAAAAAGCAAAGCTTACATTGGAACGCATGCTTGAATATGCGAAGTAAATAATGAAGGAAATCTCGGGAAGAAGCTATAGATATAATAAATTTAGATCCGGCAGAGATTATAAAAAAACAAAATGATGACATTGAATGCAAACTTAAATGGATAAGATACTGTTTCAGGTTTCAATGCACGTTTTGGGAAAAGAGACATTTTATGGAAAAAGAGAAAAACATGAACAATAAAAAAAATGCAAATAAACCTCATAGCAGACTGGATTGTGATGTGGTAATAGTGGGGTGTGGCGTTGGCGGTCTGTATTCTGCACTCAATCTTGACCATAGTAAAAAAATCCTCATGCTTTCAAAGGATGCAGTGGATATATGTGATTCAATGCTTGCCCAGGGTGGCATATGCGTCCTTCATGATGAGGGGGATTATGATGCTTTCTTTGAGGACACCTTAAGAGCCGGTCACTATGAGAACCGCAAGGAGAGTGTTGATATAATGATCCGCTCAAGCCGTGACGTTATTAACGACCTTATCTCAAAGGGAGTAGAATTTGAGCGTGACGACAAAGGCGAGCTTACCTATACTAAGGAAGGCGCCCACTCAATCCCAAGAATATGCTTCCACGAAGATATAACCGGCAAGGAGATCACTACAAAACTACTTGCAAATGTCAGAAAACTTGATAATGTATCTATTATGGAATACACTTGCATGACAGACCTTCTGGAGGATGAGACTGGAAGAATATGTGGAGTGCTGGCAGAAAAAGATAACAGCAGTATAGAGATATATGCAGGTGACGTGATATTTGCTACAGGAGGAATAGGGGGGCAGTATGCGTATTCTACAAACTACAGGATATTAACCGGAGATGGCTGCCGGATCGCCAGTGACCATGGGGCAGAGCTTGAGCATATGGATTATGTCCAGATACATCCTACCTGCCTGTACAGGAAGAAGAAAGGACGTAATTTCCTTATTTCTGAGTCAGCAAGGGGAGAAGGAGCTATAATATTAAATCATAAGGGCGAAAGGTTTGTTGATGAGCTGCTTCCAAGAGATGTTGTCACAGAAGCTATCAGGAAGGAAATGGAGAAAGAGGGAGTTGAGTACGAGTTCCTTTCATTTGAAAATGTGCCTGATGAGGTAATAAGAAATCATTTCCCTCACATATGTGAGACCTGCCTTGAGGACGGCTATGATATATTCCGGGAGCCTGTTCCTATAGTTCCTGCCCAGCACTATTTCATGGGAGGAATACATGTGGACAGCAACTCAGAGTCAACGCTTTCACATCTTTACGCAGTGGGAGAGACAAGCTGCAACGGAGTCCACGGAAAGAACAGACTTGCCAGCAACAGCCTGCTTGAAAGCCTTGTATTTGCAGCAAGGGCAGCAAAGAAGATAAACAGCGAAGAGGTCGTGTAAATACGAGAATTAAAAAACGGTGAAGCAAGCATGTAAATATGAGAATGTAAAAAATAGTCAAGCCATTGGCATGAACACATAGATTTTATGAAAAAGCCTAATACAAAATAAAGGCGTAGATGATCTGAAATACAAACAATTTGCGGAAAAGGAGAAGAAATGGACAGAATAACAATGCTTTTAAATGCAGATAAATTCATAAAACTTGCCCTTGAGGAGGATATCAGTTCAGAGGATGTTACAACAAATTCAGTAATGCCTGATTACAAGAAGGGCGAAGTGCAGCTTATATGTAAGGAAGACGGAATAATTGCCGGACTTTCAGTATTTGAGAGAGTATTTACAATGCTTGATCCTGCCACGGAAGTGAAGTACGCAGAGTACAACGGCAGACCTGTTAAGGATGGTGATAAGGTGACAAAGGGCGAACTTCTTGCAGTTGTTACAGGAGACATCAGGGTTCTCCTCTCCGGTGAGAGAACAGCCCTTAACTACCTTCAGAGAATGAGTGGAATTGCCACATATACAAATAAGGTTGCCGCACTTCTTGAGGGAACAGGCATCAAGCTTCTTGATACAAGAAAGACAGGACCTTGCATGAGGATATTTGAGAAGTATGCAGTAAAGGTAGGCGGTGGAAATAACCACAGATACAACCTTTCAGACGGAGTACTTCTTAAGGATAACCACATTGACGCAGCGGGCGGTGTAAAGGAAGCGATAATGGCTGCCAAAGAATATGCACCGTTTGTCAGAAAGATCGAGGTGGAGACCGAGAACCTTGACATGGTGAAGGAGGCTGTGGAGGCCGGTGCCGACATAATCATGTTAGACAATATGAGCCCTGAGGAGATGGAAGAGGCGGTAAAGTACATAGATGGCAGAGCTGAGACAGAATGCTCCGGAAATATCACAAAGGAAAATATCGAGAAGATAAAGAATATAGGTATTGATTATGTGTCAAGCGGTGCTCTTACACATTCAGCACCTATTATGGATCTCAGTTTGAAACATCTTAAGGTTATCCGGTAGTTTTTAACAGGTTAATGGATGGTGTCAGATTTTATATGAAAATCTGGCATTCGATGGAAAGAGGTAAATGAATGACAGACGGTGTCTCAAGAAGACAATTTGAAATAGAACAGTTCAGAAACAGTGATGTGCCCATATCGGGAACCGCCATGGGAAAGCTTGCAGGGGTTTCAAGACAGGTGGTGGTACAGGATATAGCACTGCTTAGAACTGCAGGCTACAATATAATCTCCACGCCTAGGGGATATATGCTGTCAGATCACAGCGGCGTTACCAGGATTATAAAGACCTACCATAGCCTTGAGGATACTGCTAAAGAGCTGGAAATAATAGTTGACAATGGTGGCGCGATTGTAGATGTCAGGGTAAATCACAGGGTTTACGGTAAGATGACAGCTCCCCTTAATATAAAGAACAGAAAAGACATAAAGAATTTTATTAAGGATATTGAGACAGGAAAATCCAGTCCGCTTATGAATATCACATCAGGATATCATTTTCACCAGATAAGTGCAGATGATGAGAAGACCCTTGATGAGATAGAGGAGGCTCTAAAGGAAGAGGGATTTCTCACTGAAATACTTCCATATGAGGAAGGAATGTGGTAGAATACACAGGATTGTATTGAGGAATGTGTTGGCTGATAGTTAATGAAAGAAGGATGATTTTATTATGGCAGGAATAACACATGAGATTGATGACAAGAATATTGTTATGGCGATTAAAAGTGACGCTGTAGCCGCAACTAAGGAGCTTGTGGAGGCAGCGGGTCTTAAAAAGGGTCAGATATTGGTTGTTGGTTGCAGTACCAGTGAGACTCTGGGGGAACAGATCGGAAGCTGGTCGGTTCCTGAGGTGGGACAGGCTATCTACGATGGTATCAACAGTGTCCTTGAGCCTCTCGGCATATACCTTGCAGCCCAGTGCTGTGAACATCTGAACAGAGCTATAGTTGTTGCCCGTGAAGCAGTACCGTTTGCAGAATATGTAAATGCGGTTCCACAGCCTAAGGCAGGTGGATCATTTGCAACTGCGTGCTACAAGTCTTTAAAGGATCCTGTGGTGCTTGAGGAGATCAAGGCGGACGCAGGCATGGATATAGGAGAGACACTTATAGGCATGCATCTTAAGAGGGTGGCAGTTCCTGTGCGCCTGAAGCAGAAGCACATCGGGAATGCAAATGTAATATGTGCAAGGACCAGGGCAAAATATATCGGCGGCGAAAGGACCATATACAATAAAAGCTGAGTAATACCTTAAGGGAGTAATTATTTTATGAAAAATGAACAGTTTAGTTCAAGACTTGGTTTTATCCTGGTTTCTGCAGGATGTGCCATAGGGCTTGGAAATGTATGGAAGTTTCCATACATATGTGGTGAAAACGGTGGCGCGGTATTTATCCTTATATACCTCATATGTCTTTTTTTGATAGGACTTCCAATACTGATATGTGAGTATTCCGTAGGACGTGGAAGCGGATACAGTCTTATGAAGGCTTACAAAAATCTTGAACCGGAGGGAACTCATTGGCACAGATCCGGTGTAGCCAGCTTCGTGGGCAATTATGTTCTCATGATGTTCTACACAATGGTGGCAGGCTGGATGATGTATTATGCCTACAAGACTGCCGGGGGCGAGTTTGTAGGTGCGGATACGGACACAGTTAAGGGAATATTTAACGATATGCTGGGAAATCCGGGAACTATGATATTCTGGACCTTGTTAGTTATAGTGTTGGCATTTGGTGTATGCGCACTCGGTCTTGAAAATGGTGTGGAGAAGATCACCAAAGTGATAATGCTTCTGCTGATAGTTCTTATGATAGTAATGGCAGTACGTTCGGTAACACTTCCCGGAGCCTCAAAGGGACTTGAATTTTATCTGATCCCTGACTTTAATAAGCTTCACGAGAGAGGACTGGGAAATGTTATATTTGCAGCACTTACCCATGCATTCTTCACGTTGAGTGTCGGCATCGGTTCCATGGAGATATTCGGAAGCTACCTTTTGAAGGAGAGGAGGCTTACCGGAGAGGCCATAAGTGTAACGCTGTTAGATACAGTTGTAGCCATAACAGCGGGACTTATTATTGTTCCGTCATGTTTTGCTTATAATGTCGAGCCGGACGCAGGCCCACCACTTCTTTTCATAACTCTGCCAAGTGTATTCAACCATATGGCAGGAGGTAGAATCTGGGGTACATGTTTCTTCGTATTCATGACATTTGCCGCTATATCAACGGTTATTGCGGTATTTGAGAATATAGTTAAGATGACTATTGATGCAAGGGACTGGGAGAGAAAGAAAGCTGTTGCCGTGAACATGATAGGCGTGGCAGTCCTTTCAATGCCGGCGATCCTTGGATACAATGTGCTTTCAGGAATAAAGCCTTTGGGTGACGGAAGTACCATAATGGATCTTGAGGATTTCCTTGTTTCATATAATCTGCTTCCGCTGGGATCGCTTATTGCCATTCTGTTCTGTGTAAGGAAGAATGGATGGGGATATGATAACTTCATGAACGAGGTCAATACCGGGGAAGGTGTTAGATTTCCGCGGGGACTTAAGTGGTATATGACGTATATAGTGCCGCTCCTTATTGTGGTTGTATATGTTAAGGGTTACTATGATTTGTTTGCCCCTAAGGGTACAAAAGCACTGTCATTCTGGATGGGTGTGGCTGCTCTGTTACTGATGGGAGTGTTCGCCATAATATTTTTGGGGAATAAGAAGAGTGATGGTGTGAAAGAAATGTAAACACCTGGAGCTGCCAAAATAAAGACTTGTCTGATATAGGTGTATATTTGGCGGGGACGGCTTATATATAATAAGAATCAAAAAAAAATAGCGGGAAATTCATGAATTTTCCGCTATTTTTTTGCTTAAAACCGGTATATATGGTTACAGGGGAAGCTCAAAACTGTGGCAGCCTGCGGCGTTGCCGGGCTGGTTTTTCTGCTACTGTGGACTAATGTCTGGTCCATCCGTCAATATCCGCACCTTCTATGGCGGAGAAGATACGTTCCTTGATCTCCGGCACTGTTGTCCGGAGCTGGTCTATTATGTCCTTGCTTTCCTGACGCTTGGTCACTCCGTCGGCAGGGCATGGATTCTTACACACAGGTAAGTCATTTTTCAGTGCAAATGACCTGACTTCCCCTTCGTAAGCGTAGATGAGAGGACGTATCAGCGTGATCTGTGATTTCTCAAGGAAGGTCACAGGGGAAAATGTATGTACTCGCCCTTCATACAACAGTGACATTAAGAAGCTGTCTACCACATCATCCTTATGGTGTGCGTAGGCTATTTTATTGCAGCCAAGTCTTATGGCAGCCTGGTTAAAGGCGCCCTTTCTCATTCTTGAACACAGTGAGCATGGATTAGGTTCCTTCCGGTGGTTGAATACGATCTCACCGATCTGAGTATGCTCCACAAAATACGGAACCTCAAGCCTGTTGCAGTATCTTTCAAGCCCGGAAGTATCAAAATCCTTGAAACCAAGGTCTACGGTTATGGCATAAATAGAGAAACTCTTCGGATAGAATTTCTGAAGCTTCGCCAGTGCGTACAGCAGGGTAAGGCTGTCCTTTCCACCGGAGATTCCCACGGCGATGGTGTCTCCTTCTTCTATCATGTTGTAATCATCAATAGCTCTTCTTGTATATGATAATAATTTCTGTGATTTCATGTGTTGTCCATTCCTTTTTATAAGTTCCCTATGATCTTTATACCCATGGGTTACAGCGTATTCCATGGCATTTTGCCGGTGCTGCAGTATCGACCATGTATAAATAATATTTCACAATGTGACAGGTGTCAATTATTTGCAGAAATAAGACCAGGACCTGTTGACGTGGGTGGGATTTTAAGCAAAAATAGATATAGGATTAAAAATTAAACATTAAAAAGGAAAGCATGTCATTATTTGGAAAAACAGAATTTTATTCAGTGATTGTATGGGAGGAGAAATATGCTGAAAAAAGAGTTCGTATATCAGGAATACACGAGAAGAGAAGAAAATATCTTAAGGGCACCATATAATCCGGAATTGGAATTTTATTCGGTGATAAAGTCCGGCAACATAGAAAAAACAAAAGAACTATGTGGTGTATCATTTGCAGACAAGAAAGGACTTGGAAAGCTGTCTGAAAATCCCCTCCAAAATCTCAAATATCATTTTGTTATAACCATTGCTATGCTGGCAAGATATTGCATAGATGGGGGACTTGATATATCAACGGCATTTTCCGTGAGTGATTTTTATATCATGAAGGCAGACAAAGCGAAAAATGTAGCTGAAATAGACACTCTTCATACCAGTGCCTGTATTGATTATGCCCAGAGAATGAAGAAGCTCAGAAATAAGAAGATAACATCCCGACCGGTTGCCAGATGCGTAGATTATATTGCAGATCACCTTCATTGTAAGATATCCCTTGGTGAATTAGCAGATTATGTAGATTTAAATCCGTCATACCTTTCACGATTGTTTAAAAAGGAAACAGGCAGTACTATCAGTGAGTATATAATGAGGACAAAGATTGAAACGGCTGGGAACATGCTGATATATTCGGAATACACTTCGACAGAGATAGCTTCAATACTGGCGTTTTCTGATCAGAGTTATTTCACAGAGATGTTCCGTAAGTACATGGGAGTTACGCCAAAAAAGTATCAGTCGATGCACTTGAGAGAAATTGAGATGGGCAAAGAAGGGAAAAAGTGACTTCTTTTGTGTGCAAAGTGCACAAAACATAAAGAAGAAAAGACAATATAAAGTAAATTAGCACAAATAGGTAAAAAATGCCATAAAAAAATCAATCTTTTGCCATAATATTAATTTTTTATCTGATATAAATGATACATAGGGTTAAGAACATGCTCATAAATAACAATTTATTAATGGGCGGAATTATGTATTATAAGAGAGGAGAAAAAGTATGGCAAAAGGAAAAAAGTATCTTGCATTATTCCTGGCTGCGGGTCTGGTTATAACTGCAATGCCATTAGGAACTACCCATGCAACAGGAATCATCGGTAATGATCCTGTAACAACAGTTAACAGCGAAGACGTGGTAGATCCGTCAACAGACCTTAGTTATGAGGGCTATGAGGAAGTCTGGGGTGACGAATTTGATGGAACAGAATTAAACAGAGATGTGTGGAATGTTGAAACACATGAGAAGGGATGGGTTAATTCAGAACTTCAGGCATATGTGGATAATGATGAGGTATTACAGGTAAAGGATGGCTACCTTAACATTAATCCGGTTAAGACGGTAGAACATAGCAGCGAGGCGGCTGCAATCGTTAAAAATGCTGATTTCTCGTCAGGAAAAGATGACTGGGTGGAGACAATAGCAGACTGGGATGATCCTTATCATACGGTTGCATCGAGCACAGTTGTTGACAATGGAATAAAGTATACAATCACAGATCCGGGTGATGAAGATTGGCATGTGCAGTTAAAGCAGGATAATTTAAATCTTAAAGAAGGACATACATACAAGGTTGCATATAATGTAACATCCACAGCAGCAAGGCAGATAAAGTCAGGAGTACAGAGCGCAGCCTATACATGGTATGGCGGAGCGAATCCTGTACTTGAGGCAAATGTAGTAACTCCGGTTGAGTATGAATTTACAATGAAGGCAGACGATGATACAGCAACTGTTTACTTTTCATTAGGAAAGATTGCTGATGTTGAAACACCTGCTTCGGATATTACAATTACAGATATTACATTTACAGATCTGTCAGATGATGGTGAAGGCGAAGATGTGGTGAACTATACATCAGGTCGTATAAGCACCCAGAATAAGCAGACATTTACTTATGGTCTCTTTGAGTGCAGGGCAAAGGTTCCTGCAGGTAAGGGATATCTTCCTGCATTCTGGCTTATGGCAAATGATGAGAATGTGTATGGTCAGTGGCCAAGATGTGGCGAGATTGACTGTATGGAGGTCATGGGACAGGATCCTGATAAATTATACGGAACTATCCACTATGGTAATCCTCATGCTGAAAGCCAGGGAACGTATGAGATAACAGATGGTGCTTCATTTGCAGACGAGTTCCATACATTTGCATGTGAATGGCTTCCGGGAAAGATAAACTGGTATGTGGATGGCAAATTATACCATACAGAAAGCAACTGGCATTCAACAACAGTTGGCCAGGGAACACTTACATATCCTGCACCATTTGATCAGCCTTTTTATATTATCTTAAATCTTGCAGTAGGTGGAAGCTGGGTTGGAAATCCTGATGACACAACAAACTTTGATAATAATCCATATGTGATTGATTATGTGAAGGTTTATCAGAAGGACAGCTATGATGAGAATGTGCAGAAGCCGGAGAATAATGTGGAACTTCGTGATCCGGATGTGACAGGAAACTATGTTAATAATGGGGATTTTTCAGTGGAAGAAGATCTTACAGATGATACAGACTGGAAGTTCCTTACTGCGCTTGGTGGTGAGGCAGCAGCAACAATTTCTGGCAATGAGATTAACATTGATACAACAAATGAGGGAACTGTTGATTACAGTGTACAGCTTGTGCAGGCTGGTGTGCCATTACTTAAGGGCGCAACATACAAAGTTTCATTTGATGCATGCGCAGCAGAAGCCAGAACAATGCATGTTGATATAAAGGCACCTGATCACGGATATATTAATTATATGAACGGAACCGGTGCAGAGGTTGCTCTTGATACAGAGTATAATCATTATGAGTATGAATTTAAGATGAAGTCTGATTCAGATGCAAATGGACGTCTTGAGTATAATATGGGAGCGACAGGTTCAAATGCACAGATCAAGCTTAAGAACGTGCGTATTGAGAAGATTGCTGATCCTGATCCTAATGAGAAGGAAGAGAAGACAGTTCTTGCAAATGGTAACTATGTCTATAATGGTGGTTTCCAGGAAGGAACAGGACATTTAGGATATTGGGATATAGCTAAGTCAGAAGGTTCAAGTGTAAGTGTAACAGATTATAAGGATGGCAGAAGATTTAAGGCGGTAATTCCTGAGGCAGCTTCTGAGTATGTGTTCCTTTCACAGGACGACATGACATTTAATGAAGGAACTCCATATCTCTTCAGCTTTGACCTTGAGTCGGATACAGATACTACAGTAAAGGCTGTTATTGCCGGTGTAGAGTGTGAAGCAGATGTTGTTAAGGGTGATAAGAAGACTTATAGATTTGAGATACCATCAACAACAGAATTCAGTGACAAGTCTGTGTCATTCCCATTCGATGCTGCAGGTACATATTATCTTGACAATGTAAAGATGGTTGAGAATGCCATGATCAAGAATGGCTCATTTAACGATGGTGAAACAGGCTATACGATATATGTTGATTCATCAGCCAAGGCAAGCCATGTTGTAGATAGCATAAAGGAAGATAATGCACTGAGTCTTACAATCGATAAGACCGGTGATGCAGATTGGAAGATTCAGGTTA
>SAMEA104315434__coassemble_151_pt1 | contig 52203 bp, 52 predicted proteins | sample SAMEA104315434__metabat2_high_PE_013 | metagenome-assembled genome bin SAMEA104315434 (sample SAMEA104315434) | gut metagenome | biome: Monkey gut; feature: monkey-associated habitat; material: faeces | place: China | collected 2013 | reverse complement strand
TGATTAAAATTTCTGGAAATTTAAATGTATTTTTTAGCACCCATGAATTTATATGGTGTATTCTCTGGCTTTTCCCAACGCTCAACAAAATATGAAAAGGTATCAAATGATTAAGGAATTTCCAATCTGGGGTAGGTTTTCCTTTCAAGGATACAAATGTACCAAAAGAGGGGGATTATACCTGCGATATATTTGGTGTTATTAGCGACTTGTGATACGTGGTATTCAGAGTTACATTAGCAACACCATTTATTAAGGTATACATTTATAAACAGTCTAAATCGGGTGGTTATTTATGTTGATAAAGGTGGTCACTTTGGTTAATAAACATTTAGAAAGTGCCACCCACCTTAATAAACAGTATTTGGAAAAGGAAGGTGCATTATATGGAGTCGAGGGTATATTACTATGCGAGGGTTAGTTCTACGGGACAAAATCTGGCGAGGCAGTTGGACATGTTCAAGGCAATGGGTGCTGATGAAAATAACATCATTACTGACAAGCAGTCAGGTGCCGATTTACAAAGAACGGGGTACTTGTATTTAAAGTATTCTTTATTGCGTAAGGGTGACACGTTGGTTATTTGTTCTTTGGACAGGCTCTCAAGGGATAAAAAGGATATACAAAAGGAAGTTCAATATTTTAAGGAAAATGAAATCCGCTTGAAAGTGCTTGATATTCCAACATCACTGGTGGAAGTTCCAGAGGGTTCTGAGTGGATTATGGATATGGTGCAGAACATACTGCTTGAAGTATTAGGATCATTTGCCGAGCATGAGCGTCTGGAGATAAAAGCTAGGCAGAGAGCTGGCATTGATTCAGCCAAAGCGAAGGGGCAGAAATTTGGTCGCCCTGCTTTGAAATGTCCTGATAATTTCAAAGAGGTTTACGATTTGTGGAAGGCTGGCAGCATTACTGCCGTAGAAGGAATGAAGCGTACAGGATTAAAAAGAAATAAGTTTTATGATTTTGTTAAAGAAGTGGAGAAGGTAAATGTGAAATGAAATTATATGGTTGTTAGTGGTATGAATTTTGTTTTGAATATACAATGGGGTATGTCAAGACCTCTTGCTGGTTGATTTTAGTCAGCAGGAGGTCTATTTTATTGTATTTTCTAAGAAAAGGATAGTCAGAAATGAGGCGATAACCAAGGTGGTGGGCTTCTATCGAAATTAAATTTATTATTTTTCAGGAGGTTGAATTATGGAACAGGATTTAGTATTTGATGGAAGGAACATTCCAGTAGCTGATGCGGCAAAGATTATGGGGAAAGACCAGCAGTTTATACGGCAGGCGATGATAAACAAGTTATTACCTATTGGATTAGCGTATAAGAAGGAAGGCTCTACTCAGTATGACTTCTATATAAGTCCAAAGCTGTTTTATGAGTATACGGGGTATCGTGTTTAATTTATATGGCAAATGTTTTGGGCTTTGAGTGCGATTTTATGAAACAAATTATGAAACATATTTTATATATGCAACCTATCTATTTTTATGATATCATAGCTAATGAGATTAATTATAGTTTGTATAAAAAGATCTGTTGTGCTTAAATGGGTAGAGGGGAGATGCTAAAAATGAAACCATTAATGAAAACAACGCATAATGTGTTTGATTCATGTTCACCAAGAGAGATAAAGAGTACAAATAATGTATTTGGTGATTTCCTTGTAAATGAGGGGTTGTATGATAAGATAGAAATTACAAAGGATAATATTTTTGAACTTGCCGATTTGGCAGATGGGAACGTGAAAATAGATTGTTATTGCCCTAAATGTAGGGAACGCCGAGTGTTTTATAGTAAGGATATTCCATATTATGACTATGATGAACATACGGGTGTGTTTGTTTGTAGTCCTTTGGGAGATCAAATTGCGTCGTGGCAAAGAATTTTGCAAAAACCTCAGCCTAAATTTGCAGATGCACCAGAAGATCCTTGGGTATGGACTAATAAATCTATGGAAGAAGATACTAGATTAATGGTATTTAAGTTTATATGTGCAATGGATGGTACACATCATATGGATTTTGTGGTTTCTACATGTGGAAATCAGATGATAAAGATTGGTCAGTATCCAACCTATGCAGATTTGTTATTGCCTGAGTTGAAGGAATATAAGAAAGTTATGTCTAAGGAAGATGAGCGAGAGTTAAAAAGAGCTAATGGCTTATATGCATCTGGAATTGGGGTAGGTTCATTTGTATATCTTAGAAGAATATTTGAACGTATCATTATAACTGCCAGCAAAACTGCAATTAAAGATGGTAAATTTGAACAAGAAGATTTTGATTCGGCACATGTTGATGAGAAAGTAAAAATGTTGAAAGATTATCTTCCTAAAACGTTTGTTAATAATACTGTATTCTATGGAATTATTAGTAAAGGAATACATGAACTGAGCGAAGATGAGTGTATAGAATTTTATCCTGTTATGCAGGCTTTTATAATAATGGTATTTAGACAATTAGAAAAAAAACGAAGAGATGAAGAGGATGAGAAAAATATGGCAGTATCTCTTAGTAAAATTGCGGCAAAAGTAAAGTGAGATTACAATGTCAGTATAGCAATAATAAAAAAGTAGTGACAAGCTTGCGGACTTATGAAATTGATGTTATAGTGGACAAAATTCATCATTGCAGACTGAATAGTATCACATTTATATAGAAGGAAAATTGTTTTGCTTTGTTGTAAATATTGAACAGAAAGCCACATTGTAAGCCACACATGCTTGATTTATCTTGAATTTATTGGGTGCATTGATTCTGTTGAGGAAGCAGCAAAGGCTGGTAAGTTCTAAATAAAAGGCTTAAAAGCTAGACTTTTCGGGCTATTCAGACTAGGTAATTCGGTCTGGATAGCCCTATTTTTGTGTACGTAAGACACACACAAGTCGCACATAAGACACACACAACAAGTCGTACAAGTCACAAACCCTGTAGACGGTGTAAGTTAGGGTGGTAGATGGTGAGTAATTAGATGATTGACTGATATTTATAAAGAAGGTCGTTATAATTGCAATGGACAGTGGGACTACATTATGGGCATATTCGTATGATGAAGGTTTTTAATATCTTGCATATGAAGAATTTTTATCGTTGTAAATAATATTTCAGCTATTTTTTCAATACATATTTCTCTTTTGTGAGTTGCATAAATGCGGTATAATAATACCCTTATAAAGTATGTTAATAGTATGCTACATATTATTCCAATTAAGTATTGAATACATTGGAAATATCAGATATGTGTCACAAAGCAGAAGAACCTATTTATATCACAAAAGCATGGCATTTAAATTAAGAATTGCAGAACATGCCAAGGAACTGCTGGATATCTTGGTTTATTATTTAAAATTAACAATTTATTGAAAGGATAAAAGTTTTATGGATAAAACTTTAATGATAATATCAGCATTTTTAGGATTATTTTTAATTTTATTTTTTATAATAATGAGATTTTTAAAATCAAAATGCAGTAAGAAAATAGAAGCAACGTACTTGAAATATAACAGTTATACAAGTAATGGCGGACGTGGATGGGTAACCAATTATGCCCCTGTCTTTAGATATAATTATAATGGAGAAGAGTATACTAATCAATCACTCCAATTATTATCTAAAAACAAGATACAAGAATTTATATCTGGAAATAGTTATACTATAATTATAAATGAAAAAAAGCCTAGTAGGTTTATCTTATATAAGAAGATAGAATTTACTGAAATATTGATATTATCAATGGGAATATTTTTCCTTTTAGTCGTTATATTAAGTATAATGATTAAATAAAGAAGCGGAAAATAAGCTTAGTTGATAATCTAAAAGGAGATATTAGGGGGGTAACATATGATTTGTAAATATTGTAATGAACAAATTGATAACAATGAAAGGATTTGCCCTAACTGTGGTAAATTATTGCAGAATAAGAAGAGTGGGTTAATCATTGCTCTTGCTATAGCGGTGGCATGCATAATAGCTGTTTTATTCGTATTTGGATATATGGGGATTAGGGGCAAGCTGTGGTTTCAGCTGGATAGTTTTGATAATCAGCAGGATGCCCAGATGTTGACGGGAATACATATGAAGATGTAATAAAAAGTGCTGACCTAAAATTCATTGGTGCATATGACACAGATAGTGAGGAAGTAATAGTAATTAATAAGAACATAAAGTATGCTGTTGCATCAAAGGGGGATGATACGGATAGTTATAATGTTAATATTGCTTTTGATGACGATGGCACGAAGTTATTTGCTGATGGTACAGGAAAGTATGTTGGTGAGCAGATTTCTATTGTTCTTGATGGTGAAGTGATAAGCTCTCCTACTGTCCAATGTGCCATTACTGGAGGAGAGGCTGTTATAAGTAGTGTTGACTCTTACGAGGAAGCAGCAAAGGCTGGTGAGTTCTAAATAAAAGGCTTGATTTTAAGCGGATCAGAGGGCTTTTAGAGAAATCTAAAGGCTCTCTTTTTTGTTATGTTTAGCTTTTAAAATACCATAACTATGTCATAATATTACCATAGTAAAGGAGGTGTATGTACATGATACATTACGAACACAAGATACCGGTTAAGGACTACCAGAGACTGAGGCGTCAGGTGGCATGGAAGGAACTGCCTGTGAAGCAGGCGGAGAATGCTGTAAATAACTGCTTCTATTCCCTGTGCTGTTATGATGACGAGAAGGTCATCGGTATGATACGTTTGTTATGGAATGGGGATTATTGTGCCTACATAACAGATGTGGTGGTAGACGAAGCCTATAGAGGGCAGGGGATCGCCGGGCATATGCTCAGACAGACCATGAAACATCTGGAGGATACCATGGAGGAGGGATTTGCAGTAAAATTGTTCCTTATGGCGGCTGTTGGCAGGGAGAGCTTTTATGAGCAGTTTGGTTTCGAACGGAGACCTAATGAAACAGGCGGAGCGGCTATGGATATGTGGGTGTTGAGGTGAAGAAATAACATTGCATTGACACCAAAATACCGGGTTGATATAATATATCGTCGGTTATCGTGAGTTAAGATAACCCTATCTTAAATTACGAAGAGGTTAGTGGAAGATGTTAAATCAGTTTTCAAGAACGCAGCTTTTAATAGGAGAGGCTGCCATAAATAAATTACAGAAGTCCAGAGTTGCAGTATTTGGAATAGGCGGTGTCGGCGGCTATGTATGTGAAGCACTGGTAAGAAGCGGTGTGGGAGCATTTGACCTGGTGGATGACGACAAGGTGTGCCTTACAAATCTTAACAGACAGATCATTGCAACCAGAAAGACTGTAGGCAAGTACAAGGCAGATGTCATGAAGGAAAGGATGTTAGATATAAATCCGGATGTTGATGTCAGGATACACAGATGTTTCTTTCTTCCTGAAAATGCGGATGATTTCCCATTTGACGAATATGATTATGTGGTTGACGCAGTGGATACGGTTACTGCCAAGATTGAACTGATACTCAGAGCCAAGGCTCATAACGTGCCGATCATCAGTGCCATGGGAGCGGGAAATAAGCTGGATCCCGGCAGATTTAAGATCGCTGATATTTACCAGACCAGCGTGTGCCCACTGGCAAGAGTCATGCGTAGAGAGCTCAAGAAGAGACATGTGAAGAACCTTAAGGTTGTATATTCTGATGAACAGCCTATAAGACCTCTTGAGGATATGAGCATAAGCTGCAGAACAGGTTGTATCTGCCCACCGGGAGCACAGCACAAATGTACAGAGCGTAGGGACATTCCGGGCAGTACAGCATTTGTACCGGCAGTGGCAGGGCTTATGATCGCAGGTGAGATCGTGAAGGATCTGTCAAAAACTGTGCAGGACAACGGAGATATTTAGAATCTATGAAATTACGAAATGTATTGATTGTGGTGGAAGATATAGAGAGATCCAGAAAGTATTATCATGATCTGTTCGGTCTGGAGAAGATATTGGATAACGACGGGAATATGATCCTTACTGAAGGTTTGGTCTTACAGGAAAGGACATGTTGGGAAGAATGTATTGGAACAGACACAATATGGAGAAATAATTCCTGTGAACTTTATTTTGAAGAAAAGGACATAGAAAGCTTTGCTCACAAGCTTGAGAGCTTATATCCCGACACACAATATGTAAATAAACTTATGACCCACAGCTGGGGGCAGAAGGTTGTGAGATTTTATGACCCGGACGGAAATCTTATAGAGGTAGGAACACCGATGTAGGGAGCTGGAAAAGAGTGAGAATATATGAGCTTATTAGGAAACATTATCTGGTTTGTATTCGGAGTTTTTTTAAGATTGCCAAATTGTCTTTAATGCCTTTTGGTGCAGAAATTAGATAATCGTTAAGAAAAAGTATGGAGAGTGATGAAAATGTTATTTATATGTTATCCGAAATGTTCAACCTGTAAAAAGGCAAAAAAATGGTTAGATGAAAATGGGATAGATTACACAGAGCGTCATATAGTTGAGAGTAATCCCACATATGAAGAATTGAAAAAATGGCATGCAATCAGTGGGTTGCCATTAAAGAAGTTCTTCAACACCAGTGGTATGCTTTATAAGGAAAAGAAGCTTAAGGACAAGCTTCCATCCATGAGTGAAGATGAACAGTTAAAGCTCCTTGCTACAAATGGTATGCTGGTTAAACGCCCTATGGTGGTGGATGAGAAAACTGTTCTTGTGGGATTTAAGGAAACAGAGTGGAAAGAAAAATTAAAATAAGCAAATGAGCAAAGAATCACAGGTCATAAATTTGGTCTGTGATTTTTTTATGGCTACTCCCGTTTACCCGGAAAAAGGATTATCATGCCAAGAAGCAGGTGATGTTAAGACTGTATAATAATCATCTGCAGATAACGACAGACAAAGGGGAAAATATAGTATGGAAGATTATGAGCAGATTATTGCGACTGATAATAAAGGGGAGGTAAGGGCATACGGATATGTCAGAGTGTCTACTACGGATCAGAATGAGGACCGACAGCTTATTGCCTTAAGCTACAAGGACATAAATGTGGAAAATATTTATATTGATAAAATTTCAGGTAAAGATTTTGAGCGGCCGGCATATAAGAAAATGAAGTCTCAAATGAAGAAGGGGGACATACTTTATATTCTTAGCATAGACAGATTAGGGAGAAATTATGAGGAGATACAGGAGCAGTGGCGGCAGCTCACTAAGGAAATCGGAATAGATATATGTGTTATAGACATGCCGCTTCTTGATACAAGAAACGGTAAGGATTTAATGGGAACATTCATAGCAGATCTTGTACTTCAGATATTGTCATTTGTTGCACAGAATGAAAGGGAAAATATCAGGAAGAGGCAGGCGGAAGGCATAGCTGCTGCAAAGGAGCGAGGCGTACATATGGGACGACCAGCCTCGGAGGTGCCGTGTGATTTTGAATATTTTGTATATCTCTGGAAGCATAAAAGGATGAAACTTGAAGTGATATTGGATGAGTGTGGAATATCAGAGTCTACATTTTTCAGACGGATAAGGGAGGAGTTATAAAAAATGAACCGTACGGCTAAAACATGCAAAAGTATAAAAAATATTGCCGTACGGCGTAATTTGTGACATAATATATAAAATAAGTCGTACGGCTAAAACTTTAATTTGAAAGAATTGTTTGCCAGGCGTGTTTTATAATGACTAATAATAAAGGGAAATGATATGAAGATAATAGACTCAAAAGCTCTTGGGGAAGCAATCCGAAAAAGAAGAAAGGAACTGGGATACACTCAGGCATATTTGTCTGATTTTACAGGGTTCAGTGTAAGCTTTATATCGGATCTTGAACGAGGAAAGGCTACGGCAGAAATAGGGAAAACAATAGATTTGATCAATTTGTTAGGCCTCGATCTGGAAGTTGAGAAAAGAGGAAAATAAAATGTACTCTCAAAAAACAGACGTAACAATAATACGTTCAAACAGGAAAACAGTATCAATAGAAGTTAAGCCTGATCTGACAGTGACTCTCAGAGTGCCGCGTCGTATCACGGAAAAGGAAATAGACCAGATATTGAATGAAAAACAGTCGTGGATCAATAAGCACCTGGAGCAAATGCAGGTGAGAAATTCAGAGCTTGAAGCGAGGAAACAGCCAATGTTATCCATGGATGATATTAAGAAGCTGGCTGAAGAGGCACTGGCATACATTCCTGATAGGGTGAAGCATTATGCACCTATGGTTGGGACAAATGGCATAAGCTACGGCAGGATCACCATACGGAACCAGAAATCCAGATGGGGAAGCTGCAGCGAAAAGGGAAATCTGAACTTTAACTGTCTGCTTATGCTTACACCACCGGATGTGATCGATTATGTGATTGTTCATGAACTGTGCCATAGAATACATATGGATCATTCGGCTGCTTTCTGGGCAGAGGTTCAGAAGGTGCTGCCGGATTATAAAAAGGCGAAAAAGTGGCTTAAGGACAATGGCAGCAGTATTATAGGAAGAATGTAATGAATTTGTTTAAGAAGAAAAAGAATGTAATGCTCTATGACAGGGCAAATGAAAAGCCTGCAATAAGATCAAGTATATGCACCGGTGAGCAGGTGGCAGGCTTTAAAGATATCCATACAGGAAAATTCCATGATGTAATGCTTATAAGAGATGAAGCAGATCTTAGAAAATTTAAGAAGCAATATGGGATTGCTGATGAAGAAAATATAGATATATGTTATTAAACATATAAGAGGAATGATTATGCAATATAGAGAGGTTATAGAAGGAAAATTTGTAGATCGTCCAAACCGTTTCATAGCACATGTTATGGTAAATGGTGTGACAGAGACGGTTCATGTTAAGAATACCGGAAGGTGTCGTGAACTGCTGCTTCCGGGAGTCGATGTGAGACTCGAAGTGTCGGACAACCCCGCGAGAAAGACAAAGTATGATCTTGTTGCAGTGTATAAGAAGACTCTTGGTTGGGTGAACATAGACAGTCAGGCTCCCAATAAGGTAGTGAAGGAGTGGTTAGATACCCAGGACTATGACCTGGTGAGACCTGAATATAGATACGGAGCTTCAAGAGTAGATTTCTATATGGAAAAAGGCGATATGAAGTACCTTATGGAGGTTAAGGGCTGCACCCTGGAGATTGATGGAATAGGATATTTTCCTGATGCACCCACAGAACGTGGAGTAAAACATTTAAGAGAACTTGCCGGTGCAAGCAAGGCCGGCTATGACTGTACGGTGGCATTTGTGGTGCAGATGGAAGGAGTCCGTGAGGTCAGACCATGTGTGAGCATACACAAGGAATTTGGCGAAGCACTTGACCAGGCAAAAAGAAGTGGCGTGAAGGTTCTGTATCTTCTGTGTGAGGTAGGTTATGACACATTAAAGATCGTGGAGGCTGTTTATGAGAATTAGCGGAGGAAATATAAAAAGCTAGTGTTTCTGTCTGGAACAGATTGGCATATTTATTATTGAGGTGTAAAATAGGTATGTTATGATTTGATTATATTAATATAAGGAATGTTATATACATGAGTAATGTGGATGTATGAAGGCATAGTATATAAATATATAAAATTGGGAGGATTAAGATATGGCATTGCCAATTAAAAGAACGGAAAATAGACGAAAAAATAGAGAAGATTTTGAATTGTCCAATGAACAGGCAATGTTTGTCAAATACGCTATTGAAGGAAAGAATATTCTCGTGAATGCTTGTATTGGTAGTGGGAAGACCACATCGATACAATATTTATGTAATGAAATGTCTGAGAAAAAAATATTGTATTTAACTTATAATAAATTGTTGAAGCTTGATGCAAAGAAAAAGATAAAGAACAAAAATGTAGTTGTGCAAAACTATCATGGATTTGCCTATGGAATATTGAAAAAAAGTGGTATTGATTGTAGTGTGTCTGATTGTGTGGTGAAGTTTAATGAAATAAAACCTGCTATTTCAGTATATGATGTGTTAATAATAGATGAATATCAGGATATAGAAACAGAGTTCGCCGATATGCTTGAATATATAAAAAAAAGTAATCAAGGAATGCAGTTAATAGCTGTTGGTGATATGGATCAAAAGATATATGATAAAACATCTTTGGATGTTGAATGCTTTATTCAAAAATTTCTTGAGCCAGATTATATTGAGTTGGCGTTTACCCAGTGTTTTAGATTGTCAAAGGATATAGCGGAATTACTTGGAAGGATATGGATGAAAACTATAAACGGGGTAAATGATGCGTGTGAAGTTGATCAGATGGAATTGGACGACGTGAAGAGTTTTTTGAAAGAGCAGGATCCTAAAGATATATTATGTTTGGGAAGCCGAGTTGGCAATATGGCAAAAGTTCTTAATGATCTTGAGATAGAAATGCCTGAGAAATATAATAAAAAAACTGTATATGCTAGTATTAGAGACAAAGATAGTTGTGGGGTAACAAAACCTAAATCTACATCAGCTATATTTACAACTTTTGATTCAAGTAAAGGACTTGAGAGACCTATATGCATTATATTTGATTGGACATATTCTTATTGGATTTCTCGGATTAAAAGACCAGATCAGTCTTATAAAATACTAAAAAATATATTTTGCGTAGCAGCAAGTAGAGGAAAAGAAAAAATAATATTTGTTCCAGCGGAGGATGGACTACTTTCTGAAGAAGAAATAATGACCGATATTACCAATAAAAATAGGTATTTGGAAATACAACTTATAAATGAAGTGTTTGAATTTAAATACAAAGAAGACTTAGAGGCAGCTTGTAAATGCCTTGATGTAACGAGTATGCGTATTGATGGAAAAGATGATAGTGTTATAAGAATAAATGAAAATGATGAATTGATAGATCTTAGACCGTGTATTATATACTACTTAAAGGCTTTTTATTTAAAAAAATATAAAATATTTTCATGTATTGAACAAATATATAAGGCAAGACCTAATGAAAAATGTGATCCTGATATAAGAGAGGCTTCACTTGAAGAAAAAATATTATATTTGGTATCTTTGGAGACGAGGCAAATAAGATATAGAAAACAAGTTGAGATACCATTCATAAAACAATTTCAGAAAAATCAATTAGAATACAGAATGTCAGAGATTTTATGATGACGCTCAGATATTCTGTAGTCTAGGATTTGTTGATGAAACAGGAAAACGTTTATTTGATGCAATAGGATTTGCTGATGTTGTAAAAGAAGATACAATATTTAATTTGTATTATACAGAACAATTTTCACATGAAAATTATTTGATTACTGCATGCCACATGGTGGCGTTAGGAAAAGACAAGGGATTTCTTTGGAATTTATATAATAATCAGATGTGTTGTATTAAAATTCCAGATAAACATAAATTCATGGATGCCGTTGCCGTTGCAATAACAAAAGGTAAATTGAAAAAGTATTATGGAGATATTTTATGAGCGAGATTTTTGCAGTGATAGATACAGAGACAAATTATGAAAATGAACTGATTTCTGTTGGGATGGTTATGGTGGATTCGAAATCTTTTGAGATACAGGATGAGTATTATGGTATAATAGATCCAGCATATAAATCGCCATCAATGTATGAGAATGTACTTAGATATAAATCAGTGAAAGTAGATAAGATTTCTGAATGTAAAGAAATATTCGAAGATTTGGAACGAAATATAAGTACATATAAAATAGCTAGACTTTTTGCATATAATGCAAACTTTGATTATAGACATTTAAAATGTTTGCAAAGGTTTCAATGGTATGACATCATGAAGATAGCGGCATATAGACAATATAATGAAAAAATAACTGAAGATTTTGCCTGTTGCAAAACAGGAAGACTGAAGTGCAATTATAATGTTACGGATATGTATAGGTTATTATCGGGAAAATACGATTATTATGAAGTTCATAATGCTTTGGAAGACGCAAGAGATGAGTTAGGAATTATGAGAATGTTGGGAAAAAGTTTAGACATGTACGAGTATGCAAGAATATAACATTGTTAGTCGCTTGGAGCACAAATTATATAAATAACATTATTTTTACCATTAGGAAGAATTAGATTATGGAAATACAGAGGTGCTCTACTTTAAAGACGCCGTTGCTACATTTTCATCATTTACACATGAACCGGAAGTAGTGAAATTTTAGTGTCAGTTAAAAAGAAAACGGAGAGTCAATATGCAGATATTTGTGGACGCTGACGCATGCCCTGTGGTGGATATCGTAGAGTCAGTTGCTGAGAAATATAATATCCCAACTACGTTGTTGTGCGATACCAACCATGTACTGTATTCCGATTACAGCAAAGTGATAGTGGTCAGTGCAGGGGCTGACGCCGTGGACTATAAGCTTATCAGCATTTGCCATAGGGGAGATATCGTGGTGACTCAGGATTATGGAGTTGCGGCGATGGCACTTGGCAAGGGAGCCTATGCCATTCATCAATCCGGCAAATGGTATACAAATGAAAAATATCGATCAGATGTTGATGGAGAGACACATTAATAAGAAAGCAAGAAGATGCTCCAGTAAAAATCATCTAAAGGGACCAAGGAAGAGGACTGAAGAAGATGACGTGCGGTTTGCCCGGTCATTTGAGAAACTCGTACTTATGGCAAAAGAAAACGAAATTGGACAGGATATATAATACATTTGCATATGTTGGATGTGTCAGGGGATTATAGATAATACGGAGTAGTGATTTTAAGATTAAGCTTGAAAAGTAATTGAGAATTGTTGTATAAATATATTTAATTAGTATTATATATATATTTTCATGTTGGATTATAAAGACAGAAGCTGAGACAAGGGGAGAAATTTTATATGAAAGTAGCGATAGTATATACATCAATTCCTAATGATGATACATACACTTTGCTGGAAAAGCTATCAAATGGCAATGATGTTGACTTGATAGATGGACAGCTTTCCATGAAGATTGATCTGACGGAATATGACATGATCGGTGTTGTAGTGGGTGATTGTCCCGGCAAATTCTTCAAATCATTTTTAAATTACATTTCCAAGTATTTCCCGGAGGGCAGAGAAACATTTTTGATCAGCACCTACGAGGGAAATTCGTCATTTAAGGCAGTAGAGAAGATATTAAATAAGAAAAATTATACAATAAAGGGCAGATATTACTGCAAGACGCAAGAAGTAGCTATAACCGGCTTTTCCGGATTGTTTCGCAGGAGAGGCAAGAAGCTTCCAAGTGATGAGGGCTTAGCCGGAGCAGTGGAGTTTTATCAGCAAATGGTAAAATGATGACAGTTTGTACAGGGGAGAAATAGGATGCCTAAGTCATCAAATCAGAAATTAAAGCTTATATATCTAATGAAGATCCTTCTTGAGAGGACAGATGAAACACATAGCATTACCATGCCTGAGATAATTGAGGCATTGGCAGCGTACGATATAAGTGCAGAGCGTAAGAGTTTGTATAATGATATTGAAAATCTCAGGATTTATGGGTTGGATGTTATCGGAAAGCAGGAGGACAGAACTTATTCATATTATGTTGGCAACAGGCAGTTTGAACTTGCGGAGTTGAAGCTGTTGGTTGATTCTGTTCAGTCTGCGAAATTCATAACGGTTAAGAAGTCAAATGAACTCATTAAGAAGATCGAGGGGCTTGCCAGCAAATATGAAGCATCACAGTTGCACAGACAGGTATTTGTTGCCGGCCGCGTTAAGACCATGAATGAAAGCATTTACTATAATGTGGACAGGATACATACAGCTATAGCGGAAAATTCAAGGATAACCTTTCAATATTTCCAGTGGAATGTGGCTAAGAAAATGGAACTTCGCCATAGTGGAGCTTTGTATGAGGTGAGTCCGTGGTCATTATCCTGGGATGATGAAAATTACTACCTCATAGCATATGACAGTTCAGAGAAGATAATAAAGCACTTCCGGGTGGACAAGATGTTGCATATCCAGTCAAATGGCAGACGCAGAGAAGGTGAACAGGAGTTTAAATCCTTTGACATGGCAGCGTATGCCAGAAAAGTATTTGGCATGTATGCAGGAAAAGAAGAAACGGTACGGATAGAGTGTGACAATTCATTTGCAGGGGTTGTTATAGATCGTTTTGGAAAAGACGTGAATATGATTCCCATAGATGATAAGCATTTTTCTGTGAGCGTAGATGTGGCAGTCAGCCGACAGTTTTTGGCTTGGGTCATAGGACTGGGGGAGGGCGTGAAGCTTGTGTCTCCGGACAGCGTGGTTGCATTGATGAACGAGGAGATAGACCGGTTGATCAGACAATATAGAAAATAAGGTTTAGCAAACTTAGACTTATAAATGAACATAGATTCGGTATGCAAGGTGTGTTTATGGGACACCTTGTTCTGTATAATAAGAACCAGATAGGGACAAAAACCTACTGGTTTTTTTATTGTTATATTTAGTGCTTTGGAGGTGCCTATGGGAACAGATTTATTATATTACATTATGGATTGCAGTGGTAATTATTATAAGCTTGGACAGGGAGATCAACTGGTTGTGGCAACGGATCAACAGGACGCCGAAGCATTTACATTTGCACAGGCAAACGGACGGGTAAATGTTGGCAAGAAAGCTGCATTCTATTGCATGGTTCCTATAGAAGACAAAACAGTATCGACGGTTAAGGAGCTTACTTACGATGAAGTGACAGATGAGATAGAGAAAAACGCATCGTCTTATGACCTGTCTGAGATGGATTGGGGAGAATATCTTACACACTTCATATATCTTGTATCGGGGATTAAGAATTATCGTGACAATCTGGCTAAGAAACATTCAGATATAGATCAGAAAATCTGCGACATACTCCACTATATTGAATTGTGCGAGACAAATGATGACGAAGCCATAGATCTGATAGAGCTGCTCAGGGTGTGCCGTGAGAACAGGAGAGAAATCAAGGACGAACTCCAGAGGATAGAGTACTTTCAGGTCAACCTGGGTACAAATGCTAATGCTACAAAGGCCAAGCAGGCGCTTAAGGCTATTAAAGGGCTCGAAACCAGAAAATATAAGCCGAGAAAATATGATGAGCTATTTGAGAATTGCGTACTTAAGGATAAGCGTCTTCAGAGAGACGATATATATGAGGCAGAAGTAAACAAGCCCAATTTCGAAAGAAGAGTTAATGCTGGACGTACAGAAGATGAAGGGAGAGAGGAAATAATGAACGTGGAAGAGAGAAATTATACTCCTTATGATGGAAAAGAAAACGATTGGCTTTCGTTTGCAAGGCAGCAGGCTGAGTTCTACAGAAATGCGGGACAGTATATAACAAATCTTAAGTTAGACATTGCAGAGATAGATAAGGAAATCGAAGATATACTTTTGGAAACCGAAGCTGCAAATTGCAACGTGGCACAGGGATACAAGGTTTTTAAGCGATTAAAAGAGCTCAGACTTGAGAGAAAGTCAAAGACCGGGGAGCTTGATTGCCTGTATGCCCTTACAGATTATATAGATTGTGATTCACTTGCCGACACCTGCGAGGCAAATCTGGAAGAAGTGAAAAGCATTGTGGGGATTTCAGAGGCAGATGATAAGCAGGATGTAAAGCAACAGGTGGAGAGCAGTATGCAGGAGGAAATACATGTGGTGGAAAATATAGAAGATATGGTGGGGTAGGAGAAATGTTTTTGACGCAATCGATATTTGTCGGGTGAAATATGTAGAATTTAGACAGAAAATAGTCCATAATTAATTAGAAGATTGAAGAGAAAAGTCGAAAATAAGAGTAGACGGAAAGTTAATGAAAAAGGAATATTCAATACATCATGGGCTGAATTAGTAGGAATTAACTTATATTTTATTGAAGGAGGAGATTACATGCGTCTTATTCATTTATCCGACCTTCATATAGGAAAGCGTGTCAATGAGTTTTCCATGCTGGAGGATCAGGAGTACATATTAAAGAGAATATTAAACATCATAGACGATGAGAAGCCAGATGGGGTCATAATAGCCGGTGACGTCTATGACAGGACAATGCCAAGCGAGGACGCGGTGAAGCTTCTTGACCGATTCCTTACATCTCTGGCGAAGAGGAAGCTGCAGGTGTATATCATCAGCGGAAATCATGATTCAGCGGTGAAGTTATCATTTGCGTCCGGCCTTATTGATCTTAGCGGTATTCATATTGCACCGGTTTATGATGGGAATGTGGAGCCAATGAGACTTGAAGGTTCTGATGGTATATCAGCGAATATATATATGCTGCCTTTTGTGAAGCCTGTAACAGTGAAGAATATATTCAAGGATGAGGCAGAGGATATCAAGGATTACACCGGTGCCTGTCGTGTAGCAATAGAGCACATGGATATTGATGAGACTACTACAAATATTCTTGTGGCTCATCAGTTTGTTACCGGTGCAGAACGTTCGGATTCAGAGGAGAATATTGGTGGACTTGATAATGTGGATGTGGGGGTATTTGCCCCATTTGACTATGTGGCACTGGGACATATCCACGGACCGCAGAAGGTAGGAAGAGACACTGTAAGATATTCAGGAACTCCACTTAAGTATTCTCTTTCCGAGGCAAAACATCATAAGTCCGTTACAGTGATCGATATTCCTGAAAATAAAAAGATAGAACTTAGGACTGTTGAGCTTGTACCTATGAGAGACTTAAGGGAGATCAAGGGGACATTTGCAGAGCTTACAGACAAAGCATACTACGAGGGCACACCTGTGGAGGATTATATCTATGTGGTTCTTACCGATGAGGAGGATATACCGGATGCCCTTGGTAAGCTTCGGGTGATCTATCCTAATATTATGAAGCTTCGTTATGACAATACAAGAACCAGGACAGACAATATAATTGAGGAGGGGGCGGTACTAGAAGGAAAGCAGCCTATAGACCTCTTTGAGGAGTTGTATGAGAAACAGAACAATAAGTCTATGAGCCCTGAGCAGAGAGAGTTCATGGAAGAGCTTATAAATAAAGTGTTTAAGGAGGAAGAGTAATGAGACCATTAAATTTAACCATGTCAGCATTTGGTCCATATGCCGGAGAGCAGAAGCTTCCTCTTGAGAAGCTGGGGGATAATGGACTGTACCTTATAACCGGAGATACCGGAGCAGGAAAGACAACCATGTTTGACGCCATATGCTATGCACTATATGACGCACCAAGCGGAGTAAACCGAGATTCGAAAATGCTCCGTTCAACCTATGCTGCAACGGATACAGAGACATTTGTAGAGCTGGTATTTGAGCATAGGGGAGAAGAGTATAAGATAAAGCGCTGGCCGGAGCAGGAAAGAGCCAAGAAGAGGGGCGAGGGAACAAAGATAGATTCCGCAAAGGTTGAATATCTGAGGCCTGACGGAGTGGTTATTTCAGACAGAAAAGTTGTTGCAGAACAGATCAAAAATCTTCTCGGCGTGGACAGGAGTCAGTTTACCCAGATATCAATGCTTGCACAGGGAGATTTCCTTAAATTACTGTTAGCATCGACAGATGACAGAAGAAAGATATTCAGTGAATTATTTCACACAGCTAAGTATGGCGAACTTCAGGCTGCACTCCAGAAGGAGACCGCGGAGATCAGACGCACTCGGGATGATATGAAGAAGAGCATAGACCAGTACGTCTCAGGAATTGTCTGCCATGAGGATGATGTTTTATCTATTAAGGTGGATAAGGCTAAGGCAGGTGGGCTTTTGACCGCCGATATAGTTGAACTCATTGATACATTGATTGCAAATGACACAGAAGCGGCAGATGTTCATGAGAAAAAGTATAATGAAATAGATAACCAAAAAGAAGAACTTGATAAATTGATCGGTAAGGCTCAGGAATTAGATAGATCAAAGAAAGAACTTGATAAGGCAAAGGTATCCCTTGAGCAGGCAAAGGATAAAAAACAGTATGCGGAGGAGGAATTTAAAACAGCAAAAGCAGCCCTTGGTGACGTGGAAGGATTGCAGAAGCAGGCAGCAGTTATTGAGACTGAGCTCCCAAAGTATGACAGATTAAATGAGTTGAAGCTTCAGGTAAGTGATACTGAAATGAAACTCAGGCAGAATGAAATCAAGCTTGAAAGGAATAAAAATGAGATCACAGCAAAGCAGACAGAGCTTGAAGGGCTTAAGGCTGAAAATGAGAAGCTTATGTCTGCCGGTGAGAAGCGGGCAGAGCTTGAGACAGAGAAAGACAGGGTGTCCCTTAGTGTTGAAGATATGAAAGAGCTTCAGAATAAGATTTCTGATCTTCATAAACGTGAGCAGCTTGTTGAAACTTCAAGAAAAAAGTATCTTAAGCTGAGTGCGGAATATGATGAGAAACGCAAGGCATATGAGGCTATGGACAAGGCATACAGAGATGAGCAGGCCGGTATCCTCGCAAGTAATCTGAAGGATGGGGATGAGTGTCCTGTATGTGGTTCCACAAAACATCCAAAGCTTGCAGTTATCAGTGATCTTAACAAGGAGCTTACCAAGGAAAAGCTTGACCTGGCAAAGAAGATCAGTGAGGACGCCCATAATGCTGCAAGTGAAAGCTCTACAGACGTTAATGTTAAGATGTCAAGAGTTGATGAAGCTAAGAATAATATAACCGATCAGGCAGCTAAGATTTATCCTGCAATAGAAATAATATTTGACGATAATGTTGATGACACAGGTAATGACGCCGGTCGGGGAAATGTGCTGAACATTGTGGAGATTACAGAGAAGCTTACAGCGGATATCAAGGAAAAATCCCAGAGGATATCTGAGATCAATGAGGAAATTGTTTTTGAAAAAAGGAAGATTGCCAGAAGAGATGAGCTTGCAGATCTTATCCCTGAGGCAGAGAAAAAACTTGTGGATATCCAAAGCAAAGTGACAGAGCTTGATAAGGAGTGTGCGTCTCTAAAAACGAAGCTTAACAGTGATAAGGAGCAGTGTGACGAACTGGCATGTAGTTTAAAGTTTGCCAGCCGTAAGGAAGCTGCAGCTCAGATGGAGATATATGCAAGGCGGGCAAAGAAATTGCAGGATGATTATGATAGGACGGAAAAGACATATAATGATATAGATAAAGGCATATCAGCATATATGGCACAGATAGAAACCCTTGAAAAGTCACTGCAGGGAGCACCTGAAATCGAACTTGAAAAGCTTACGACTGAGAGGGAAGAAGTACAGCAGAAGCTTAGTAATCTGAGAAAAGAAATAGAAAACATTAATCATCGCATTGCAACAAATAAGACCCAGAAAGTCAACATAACTAAGAGGTCTGAGGAGCTTTCAAAACTTGATGAGCGGTTCAGGTGGATGTCAGCACTTTCTGATACGGCATCGGGAAAAGTTTCGTCAAAAGATAAGATACAGTTTGAAACCTATGTTCAGATGACGTATTTTGACAGAATGATAAAGCGGGCAAATAAAAGATTTCTTAAGATGTCGGATGGACAGTATGAGCTTGAGAGAGTCAGGGAGAGTGATAATAAACAGAGTCAGGTAGGGCTTGACCTATGCGTTATCGATCATTACAACGGAAGCAGGAGAAATGTAAAGACCCTTTCCGGAGGCGAGTCATTTATGGCGTCCCTTTCCCTTGCACTGGGACTTTCCGATGAAGTTCAGGCGTCAGCAGGTGGAATCCAGATAGACACAATGTTCGTGGATGAGGGCTTTGGTTCCCTTGATACGGAGAAAACCCTGCCACAGGCATATAATGCACTGACCAGTGTAACGGAAGGCAACAAGCTTGTTGGTATTATATCCCACGTGTCTGAACTCAAGGAGAAGATAGAAAAGCAGATAGTGGTTAAGAAGGATCATACCGGCAGGTCTGAGGCAGAGCTGCATGTGTAAAATCGCACAATAGATTACAGATACACGTAAATATATATATAAAGTGAAATAAAAAAGGAGATATGCTTGCTCTTGGCGATTATGGCATATCTCCAATTTTTTATATTTTTCTTTCGATTTTTAAGACACTCATAAGAGCTTCCTGTAAAATCCGTGATACATTGACGCCCGCCTGATCAGCAGCGTAATTCAACCAACTAGGTAGTGCAACATTTCGTCTTACAGTTTTCATATCTGTTTTTTTTCTATAGGTTGTGGAGTCAATATCAACAAATGAAATAACAGTTTCGCCGTCGGCAGAAAAAGTCCCCTTATGAACATCTAAAGTGCTTATATCTGACGGAGTAGGGATTGTTTCATTTGCGTCTTCCATTGTTACACATTTTAATTCAATAGCGTCTCTTGCCATATCAATGGCATCGTTCATATCTGTTCCTTCGGTTAAAATATCTAAATCAGGTACTTCAACCAGTATATTATCTTTTGTTTTGGTGAAAAAAACCGGATAGACATTTTTCATTACGAATACCTCCATTCTGGTAACTTATTTTCTTGTAACTTAATATTTTTGTATATTTACAAAAGAGTATGGACTATAAAAGTCCATTTCTCTTTAATATTGCCTGTGCTAATCTTTCATTTATTTCTTTGTGGCGTGGGATTGTTTCCTTTATATTTCCTTTTATGTACATATCATGGTTGGCACCATGCCGGTCAAAAACAAATCCTCCATCCAAGAGTTTTTTTATCAATATGTTTCTTTTCAAATATTATACCTCCTTATATTTGTATTATACACACTAAGTGTGTAATGTCAATAAAAATTATACACACTAAATACACACAAAATGCCTTGTGAGACTAGATTTGCATGTATAAGGCAGATAAAAAGTGATTCATTGACAAAAATGTTGCATTTTCTCATAATCGCCTATTGACATAGTAGGTAAATGGGCGGTATTATCTCCATAGTAAAATTTGGCAAAGGATGTGATGGATATATGCTCATTTCATCTAAGGGCAGGTATGCCATAAGAGTTATGGTGTATCTGGCGATAAATCAGGGGGACGGCTGCATACCTCTTAAAGAGATAACAGACGCAGAAGACCTGTCACAGAAATATCTGGAGAGTATCACCAGAGTGTTGTCCAAGGGCAAGCTTATAGAAGCAGTCAGCGGTCACGGCGGAGGCTTAAGGCTCACAAGGGAGCCGTCAGAGTATACCCTTGACGAGATCCTTAATCTTATGGAAGGATCCCTGGCGCCGGCAGCCTGTGTGAAGGATGATGACACGTGCTGCAACAGCGAGGCATGTTATACAAGACCTATCTGGCAGGGACTGGCAGAGGTTATAGATAATTATTTTAAAGATATCACCTTGCAGGATGTTGTGGATTCTGCACTGCAAATGACGAAAAAAACGGTATCGTCTAAATAAGGAATAAAATGATAAAAATATTAAGGAGGACATATCATGTCAGACAATCAGTTATTAACAGTTAAAAATCTCCATGTAAATGTTGAGGATAAGGAAATCTTACATGGCGTTGATCTTAGCATAGGAACAGGAGAGACTCACGTACTTATGGGACCTAACGGAACAGGTAAGTCAACACTTGGCTATGCATTAATGGGTAATCCAAGATATACAGTAACAGAAGGAGAGATATGGTTTAAGGGACAGAACATCACAGAGGAAGCTGTAGATTTCAGAGCAAAATCAGGTATGTTCCTTTCATTCCAGAACCCTCTTGAGGTTCCGGGAGTTACCCTTAGTTCATTTATAAGAAGTGCTCTTGAGCAGAAGACAGGAAAGAGAATACGTCTCTGGGATTTCAAGAAGGAATTAGAGAAGACAATGGAGCTTCTCCAGATGGATCCTTCATATGCAGAGAGAGATCTGAATGTAGGCTTCTCCGGTGGTGAGAAGAAGAAGGCAGAGATATTGCAGCTGCTTATACTTAAGCCATCACTTGCAATCCTTGATGAGACAGACTCAGGTCTTGATGTAGATGCTGTCCGTACTGTATCAGCAGGAATTGAGGCATATCAGAAGATCTGTGACGGCAGTCTGCTTATAATCACCCACAGCACCAAGATCCTTGAGTCACTTTCAGTTGACTACACCCATGTAATGGTTGAGGGTAAAATGATCAAGACCGGCGACGCCTCCCTGGTTGATGAGATAAACAGCGAAGGCTTCGGCAGATATGAGAACGAGAAGACAGAATAACCGGGAAGGAGTCTGTAGACGAAGATGAAAGAAAAGACATATGTAGAAGACATAGACAGAAATATATATGATTTCAAATATGACGATAAGGACGCATACAAGTTAAAGGCAGGACTTACTCCGGAGATAGTTGAACAGTTGTCTGCTGAGAAGCATGATCCGGAATGGATGAGACAGTTCAGACTTGACTCTTTGAAATTATATAATGAAATACCGGTTCCTGACTGGGGACCATCTATAGAAGGTCTTAACATTGACAACATTGTTACTTATGTAAGACCAAATACCAATATGAAGGCAGACTGGAAGGATGTTCCTGAGGATATAAAGAACACCTTTGAGCGTCTGGGTATACCTCAGGCAGAACGTAAATCCCTGGCAGGTGTTGGAGCCCAGTATGATTCAGAGCTTGTATATCATAATGTCCGTGAAGAGGTTGCTGCCAAGGGTGTTGTATATACAGATATGGAGAGTGCCTTAAACGGAGAATTTGCAGATATGGTGAAGGAGCATTTCATGAAGCTTGTAACTCCACACGATCACAAATTTGCAGCACTCCATGGAGCAGTGTGGTCCGGAGGATCATTTGTATATGTTCCTAAGGGAGTTAAGGTCGATATTCCCCTTCAATCATATTTCAGACTTAATGCAGCAGGTGCAGGACAGTTTGAGCACACACTTATCATTGTTGATGAAGGAGCAGACCTTCATTTCATAGAGGGATGTTCAGCACCTAAGTACAACGTGGCAAATCTTCATGCAGGCTGCGTTGAGTTATTTGTAGGAAAGAATGCGAAGCTCAGATATTCTACCATTGAGAACTGGTCAAAGAATATGTACAACCTGAACACCAAGAGAGCCATTGTTGAAGAGGGCGGAACCATTGAGTGGGTTTCAGGTTCATTTGGCTCCCATGTATCCTACCTGTATCCTATGAGCATACTTAAGGGAAAGGGCTCAAGAATGGAATTTACAGGTGTGACATTTGCAGGAAAGGGACAGAACCTTGATACTGGAGCGAAGGTTGTACATGCGGCAAGGGATACAAGCTCATATATGAACACCAGATCCATATCAAAGGATGGAGGAATAAGCACATTCCGTTCATCTGTTGTGGTCACCAAGGAAGCGGAGAACTCTAAGTCGGCTGTTTCATGTCAGTCACTTATGCTTGACTCCATATCCCGTTCAGATACTATTCCTGCCATGGATGTTCGTACAAGAAAGGCAAATATCGGTCATGAGGCACAGATCGGAAGTATCAGTGATGAGGCAGTGTTCTACCTTATGTCAAGAGGCATGAGCGAGGAGGACGCAAGGGCATGTATTGTAAGTGGATTCGCAGATAATGTATCTAAGGAGCTGCCGCTTGAGTATGCTCTTGAGATGAACAATCTGATACGTCTTGAGATGAAGGGCAGTATAGGTTAAGAGGAGGCACCCCTTTACCCCGATATAATATTAGGAGGAACTGACAATGGGACAAATAGAAGAATTTAAGATAAATCCGCTGCCATCTATAACCTGGAACTGGCTGCGGCTCAATGATGTAAATGTAAAATGGAACATGGATATAGAGCCATGTAATATAGAGATAAAAGAAGATAATAATGAAAAAGCTAAGGACGCTGACATCTGGGGAGATATAAAGACAGGTGCCGGAGAGGCTGCGGATGTAATATTTGCAGGGGAAAACGGTAAAGCTAATGTGGCAGCACTTGACTCGGAAAATGCAGACAGTACAGAAGCGGCAGACAGTAATTCAGGTGTATGTGAGAAAGTGGTTCATGTTGACATAACATCGAACAAAGTCTCATCTGCCGGAGTCCTGAAGATCCATGGAAAGGAAAATTCCAGCGTGTCTGTTATAGAGACATTTGGCAAGGGTGGAAATGGCAGCATTGCCTTCCGTACACTGGTTCAGGCAGAGAAGAACAGCAGGGTGAGACTTGTGCAGATATTCCTTGAAGATCAGACTTTACTTAATGATGTGGGCTGTGTGTGCGAGGAAAAAGCAGACTTCGAGGTGTTGCAGATATTTGCAGGTAAGGGAAATCTCTACAATGGTATAAGAACAGACCTTAAGGGTAACAAGGCACATACAGAAAAGTCAATAGGCTACCTGGGACAGAACAAACAGGTGGTTGACATAAATCTTGTGGTAAATCACCTTGGCAAGAAGACAGGCAGTGAGATTCAGGTGGATGGAACCCTGAAGGACGAGGCAGAGAAGACCTTCCGTGGCACCATTGATTTCAAGAATGGTTCATCACAGTCAGTTGGAGCTGAGACAGAGAATGTTCTCCTTCTTGGTGACAATGTGGTGAATAAAACAATTCCTGTTATCCTCTGTGCTGAGGAGGATGTGGAAGGCTCCCACGGTGCAACCATCGGCGAGCTTGATGAGGAGACCCTGTTCTACTTCGCTTCCAGAGGCATTGATCAGGAGCTGGCAGAGGATATCATGACCAAGGGGAAGATGGAAGTCTTATACAGAAAGATAAATGACGAGGTTACTGAGAAACTTGTAGAGGAGCAGTTAGCGGAGGTGATGGGATATGACAGAGAAGAATTATAGGAAGGATTTCCCCCTCCTTCAGAATAACGACACCATTTATATAGACAATGCAGCTACATCCCAGAGACCTGCAGTGGTCATAGAAGCTGAGAAGAAGTTCTACGAGGAGGCAAATGCCAATCCTCTCCGGGGTTTCTACCCATTGAGTCTTGAGGCTACCAAACGCTATGAAGATTCAAGGACTGTTGTGAAGGCGTTCATCAATGCCAGGTCAGAGCAGGAGATCATCTTCACGAGAAATACCACAGAGAGCCTTAATCTTATTGCTTACAGCTATGGACTTAACAACATTAAGTCAGGAGACGAGATCGCCATAACCATCATGGAACATCACAGCAATATGCTGCCATGGCAGATGGTAGCGAAGCAGACCGGAGCAACCCTTAGATATCTTGAGTGTGAGAAGGACGGAACATTTGCAGAGGAAACTTTAAAAGAAGGGATCAATTCCAGGACTAAGCTGGTTGCCATGACCCAGGTGTCGAATGTTCTTGGCTGTGTCAATCCTATAGAAAAGGTTGTAAGACTTGCCCATGAGGTTGGAGCAGTTGTAGTGGTTGACGGTGCTCAGAGCGTGCCACACATGGCTACAGATGTCCAGGCGCTGGACGTTGATTTTCTTGCATTTTCAGGTCACAAATTAATGGGACCTATGGGTATAGGTGTTCTCTACGGCAGAAAGGAACTGCTTGATAAAATGCCGCCGTTCCTTACAGGTGGCGAGATGATCCAGTCAGTTACAAGAGAAGGAGCAGTGTATGCTGAGCTTCCTCATAAGTTCGAGGCAGGAACTGTCAATGCTGCCGGAGCTGTTGGACTTGCGGCTACCATAAAGTATGTGGAGAGCGTTGGATTTGGCTATATAGAAGAGCGTGAGCAGGCACTTACAAAGAGAGCAATGGAGGGGCTTGCCAGGGTTCCTCACGTTACTGTTCTCGGTTCGGATGACCCTGCAAATCACACAGGAATAGTAGCGTTCTTAATAGATGGAGTTCATCCTCACGATGTAAGTGAGATACTTGCCTCAGATGGCATAGATGTAAGGGCTGGTCATCACTGTGCCCAGCCGCTTCTTACCTATCTTGGCGTGCACAATGCTACCAGGGCAAGCTTTATGTTCTACAATACAGAGGAAGAAGTTGACGCATTTGTAAAGAGTGTGGCAGGAGTCAGAAGGAGTATGGGCTATGGCGAATAGAATATTTTACAATGAGATACTTACAGAGCATAATATGAGACCGGATTTTAAGCATGATCTCCCGGATGCGAATATCGTCCTTGAGGGAGTCAATCCCAACTGTGGAGACGATATATGGCTTAAGTTAAAGGTTGAAAATGGAATTATAGAGGATGGTGCATTTGTAGGAGACGGATGCGCCATCTCCCAGGCATCAGCGGACATTATGCTTGGAATGATAATCGGCAGATCAGAGGAAGAGGCCAGACATCTTGGTGATCTGTTCTTTCGGATGATCAAGGGTGAGGCAAGCGATGAGGAAATAGACGAGCTTGAGGAAGCATCAGCCCTTAAGGATATATCCCACATGCCTGCAAGGGTAAAATGTGCGGTTCTTGGCTGGCATACCCTGGATGAGGCCCTTAGTAAAAAAGCAAATTAAATAAGTTTATAAAAATAACCTTCATGATGTTGGACAAGCTATAAGATCTGACCCGTGGAGGTTTTTTATTGTGAAATTTAATCTTCCCGAACCAAATTGTAAGCATTTTGTTGTTTTAGGTAGCGGCTGTTTTGTATTTTGAGATGAAAAAATCGCAAAAAAATGGTATAGTGTGTTGGGGTATTATCCATGCATAGGAGGAAGCACCAAGTGTTGAAGATGCATTTAGAATGGTGTTTACGAACTGTCGCCGAGAGATTATGCTCGTGTGTTGAAAACACATATTGAAAACACATATTGAAAACACATACGAAAGAGGGATTAAAATGATAAATAATATTAGCGAAGCGATTCCTGCTGCACAGGCAGGAGATCAGGAGGGATTAAATTACATTTACTACAACACTTACAAAGACCAGTATACGCGGGTGTATGGTAATATTTCAAACATTGAGATGGCTGAGAAGGATAAGGAGAAGTTCATACAGGACATTCTTAAGGAAGCCTATGAATTTGTATTTGCAAATATAAAATATGTGACAAATATTAATCAGTTTGACGGCTGGCTGGTAAATGTAGTTGATGATATAGCAGCCAGAAAAGTTGCCGAGCTTGAAGCAGATGATGACAAATCCGCAGCGGGTGGAGTTATAGTAGGAGCCTCTGCCGGAGCCGGAACGGCAGTTGGAGGTTCAGCCGCAGGGAATGTCTTAAATGCAAATGCGGCTACTGCAATGAATATCGGTGCAGTTGGAAGTCAGGCCGGAGAAATGGCAGGGAACGCCATTGGAACAGCTACAGGTAAGGCAATGACAGGTAATGGTGTGGCTGGCAGCATGACCGAGGCAGGCGTAGGAAAGGCAGCCGCCGGAGCCGGAAAAGCAGCAGAGGCAGGAAGAGCAGCTGCCGGAGCAGGAAAAGCGGCCGGAGCCGGAAAGGCAGTGGCAGCAGCAGGGGCCACAGGAGCCGCCAAGGGTGGAATTGTAGGAACAATAGGCTTTAAGGTTGTATGTGGCGTAATAGCTGTCGGTGTAGTAGGTGGTGCAGTTACCGGAGCCATTGTAAATCACAATGATAAAAAGAATAAGGTTGAGACCACAACAGAAGCAACATCAGAAAATACCACAGAGGTTGCGTCATCAGAAACAACCGAGGTTACAACAGAAGAGACCACAGAGGTTACCACCGAAGCAGCTTATGCTCCTGTAGCAGATGATGAATGGTCTAAGATCTTAAAGGGTGGACTTACTAAGCCAGAATTCGAGTATATGCTGGCTGATGTGTCGCGAAAAGCAGGAAAAGATGGTGGCATCGAGAAGCTCACACATGATGATATCAATTTGCTTTACCTGACTTCAGGCAGTGAAAAGAATGGGCTTAAGGTTATAAGAACTGAAGGCTCTGGAGATACAGGATATAATGTATATAATTTAAGCGATGTAAACGCTTATGTATCTGTATTGACTGATGATATATTAACAGCCGATAACTGTAATACTGAACAGTCTGCAAAGGTAAACGGCGATGAGATAAGTATCTATACAGGTGTCACAGATTCCCACGATTATGATGCTGAGATCATGGATAGCAGGTATAGAGCAGGTGACACTATGTATGTGGAATATACTTATTCCTATGTTACCTATGCAGATGATCCAAGCAACAATTATGACGCTGTTAAGACAGCTGTCCTTGAACCTAAGGAGGATGGAAAGTACCAGGTCAGGGAGATTCTTGCAGGTTCCATAAAGGACAATTTCGGAGACCAGCTTGATGATAACGGTGGAGTTGACGATAGCCAGAACAAGACTACAGACAATACTAAGGGCGATCAGTCAGATATGTTCATAAAGACATTGAAGTCTATTGATACAACACAGTATGAGGGAGAGCCTACATACAATACAGATGAATTTAGGGTCACATATCAGTTGTACGATGTTAATGGAGATGGTGAGGATGATCTTATAATCAATTATCCTATAAATGATGGACAGCCGCTTGTGAATTATGGTGTGGATGTATATATAAATAAGGGCGATAAGCTTGTAAAGGCAAAGAACGAAATAGGAATTATAGAAGGAACATTTGTATATACAGAAAAGGGAATATTTATTTATTGGTATGGTAGAATGAATGGAGAGATGAGCATTTATTCTGTCAATTACAACAAGGGAACTTTGACCTCTTCAGCATATGATGAGTCTTATCCTGATCAGAGAGTTGATGATGGCGGACTTGGCAAATATACCGGCTGGGGTGAGGAGTATGATGTTCCGGAATACCAGATGACAGATTATAGTCCATTTAACTAGAGCAATATTCCAAAATGTTGATGAGACATACATTTTTGTATTCCAAAATGTTGATGGAACATACATTTTTACATTCCAAAATGTTGATGGGACAACATTTTTGTATTCTAAAATGTTGATAGCGTCTCCGGCTCGTGTCAATTATGATAATAGCATAAAAATATTTGGCATATTTGTCCAGTGAGTGGATCAGCTATGTATGGTAAAATTTTATGTAATTGAGTTTATATTCAAAGTGTTCGGAGGTTACAGAGATGGATTTTTCAGGTTATCCAAATATAAGTGCAGCTGTTGCAGGTTTTGGAAAGGTTAAGGAGACGGCATTTAACAAGAAGGCATATGCTCTTGCAGAGCAGTCATGGGCGAGTCTTTCTCCTCAGGAGATGACAGTCCTTGAACAGCAGATACCATATGGAGTTAAGATACAAAAGACATGTATTGTCACGCCGGTTGCTATAGTGGTTTACATAACAAAAACTGTCAGGGTTATCCCTGTCCGCAATGTAATGTGGATATATGGAAATGTTGTGAAGCAGACCACGAACTTTATTCCGACAGCCAAGTATCATACACTTTATCTGCTTGATCGTACAGGTGAGATCACAGCACTCTGTCAGGTAACTACAAATGGATTTTCCAAGAAGAACCCTACAGGTGAGGCCATGGAGCAGATCCACGGAGTTATAGGACAGTACAGAACAGGTGTGATCTATGGATATTCCGAGGATGTAGAGAATTATTTCAGAAATAATTTTGACGCTGCAATTCAGGCTATAGATATAAAATGTGCAAATGGTCAGCAGTAATTAAGAAATACTGATAACGTAGATTTACAACGAGAAAAGTAGAATGACATAGAAACTAGATAATTACATAATATAAAACACCGGGAGGGAGACGCTTTGTCCCCCTCTTTTTGTTATGCAACGAGTCAAGTGCAACATGCCTGCATTTGGCGATTGCTGAAAACAATTTGTAAACGGTACTTTTGCAAGTATTTTACAGGTATGAAACAACTAAAATACAAGTTTAAGCTATACTTTTAGATGTAGTAAGAAGATCTGGGATAAAAAAGATTTGGACTGAAATAGGGAGATAAATATGACTACATTGGATATCAGTATACAAGCACTTGAACACAATATAGATATAATAAGAGAACTGGCGGGACGGTCACAGATCATAGCAGTGCTAAAGGGAAATGCATATGGTCTTGGGCTGTGCAGATTTGCAGCGTTTCTTGAGAAGAGAGGAATAAGGCATTTCGCCGTTACAGAATTAAGCGATGCCATAGCTCTTCGGGATAATAACATAGAGGGCGAGATCCTTCTTCTTACTCCGATACATGACGCAGAAAGTATCACACTGGCAATAAAGAATGGAATAACAATGAGTGTTACAAGCTACGAAAGCGGCAAGGTCATTGAACAGACCGCCGGATATCTTAATCATTTCTTCGCCCATGTACATATGTGCATAGATACAGGCTTTGGCAGGTACGGATTTTTATATAATGATGAGCCGGAGGTCAAGGGCAGATGCATTGAAGAGATAACGGACATTTCCCAGAATATGCACCATATTCATGTGACAGGGATATACTCGCATTTCCATGCTGCCTGCAGCAAGAATGAATGTAGTGTGAGAAATCAGTTTGATCTGTTTGAAGAGTTGTGTGGCAGTCTTGAAGATGATGGAGTGCTGGTGGGCATGAAGCATATTTCCTCATCAACATCCCTTGTCCGTTTCCCTGACATGAACCTTGACGCTGTAAGAATAGGCTCTGCATTTCTTGGGAGACTTGCCGTAGAAAATCCCTATGACTTTGCAAATGTATGCAAGCTGAGTGCAGCCGTTGATGATATCTATGAGCTGCCGGCAGGACATAATGTAGGTTACGGAACAGGATTTCGGCTGGCTAAGGCTACACGGACTGCAGTTGTGTCTGCAGGATATTTTCATGGTCTCGGTATGACCAGAGAGACCAATTACAGACGCCCCTCCTTCCTTGGTATGCTGCGTTTGTGCAAGCATGCCTGTATAAATAAGAAAACCACAGCAACCTTCGATGGAAGAAGTATGCCTGTCCTTGGACAGATAAATATGAATTCCTGTATCCTGGATGCCTCCAGGGTGAAGATTGCTGTAGGTGATCAGGTTTCATTTCCAATCAATCCGTTATTTGTGAATTCGTCTGTACCAAGGGTATATTGTTAGAGGCGTGGGACTTGTCTCCTCATAAACCTATATGTTAGAATACAAAAAGATGATGTTATTACATCATCTTTTTTGTTTATTGTAATGATGTCATAGACATCGTTACGCTGCAGCAACCCTTGCCGCAGGCAATTTCAAATGGTTGCTGCTCTATTTATAACAACGAGTCAAGTGTGACATGCTCGCATGTTCAATGGGCAGGGAGGATAAAGGTATGATAAAAGGAATACATCATGTGGCTCTTAAATGCTGTGGAAATGAGGAATTTGAAAAGGTTGTGGGTTTTTACCGGGATGTGCTGGGGCTTGAAGTTCTAAGAAGCTGGAATGAAGGAATTATGTTAACCACCGGTGCAGCCATTATAGAGATATTTAACAATGGTGATGATCATCCGGTACAGGGAGCTATACGCCATTTTGCATTTAGTACGGAGAATGTTGACGAGGTGGCTGAGGCTGTGAGAACCGCAGGATATGAAGTATTTATTGAACCTAAGGATATCCAGATACAGTCAGATCCGGTCTTTCCCGCAAGGATTGCTTTCTGCAGGGGACCTCTTGGCGAGGAGATAGAGCTGTTCCAGGAAAAGGCGTAAGGAGATTTAAAATGACAGAACTACAGCAGCGACTGTTTGAATTACAGGATCTGAAATACAGGGAATTTCATTCAAGACTCATGCCGGGTGTAGATAAGGATAAGATCATTGGTATCAGGACTCCTGTTCTCAAGAAATTTGCAAAGGAATACATGAAGGAACCGGGCTGGAAGCAATTTCTTAGGGAATTGCCGCACAAATACTATGAAGAGGATAACCTTCACATGATATTGATTGGAAGCATTAAGGACTACGATACATGCATGGCAGAACTGAAAAATATGCTTCCGTACATAGATAACTGGGCAACCTGTGATTTCCCAACACCGAGGATCTTTGAAGATCACAAGGAAGATGTGTTAAAGGAAACAGACAGTTTCCTTGCGTCGAATCATACCTATACAGTGAGATATGGTATCGGATTGCTTATGAGGCTGTTTCTGGATGACGATTTTAGACCGGAGTACCCAGAGAAGGTGGCGGCGGTTCATTCCGATGAATATTACATAAACATGATGATAGCCTGGTATTTTGCTACGGCACTTGCCAAACAGTGGGAGGCAGTGGTTCCCTATATTGAGGAGCACAGGCTTGATGACTGGGTTCACAGAAAGACCATACAGAAGGCAGTGGAGAGCTACCGTATAACAGATGAGCAAAAAGCTTATCTTAAGACCTACAGATAAATGATGGTATAAAAATTGCCGGGTAAGGATGTATTATAGATATTACAGAATAAACAGAGGTGTGATTAAGTATGACTACAAGAGAAGAAGCACTTGAGTATGCCCTGTCATTTCCTGACTCTTATCAGGACGCCCCATTTCATGATGATAACTGGCAGCTTGTAAGAGTAAAGGAGAGCAAAAAGGCATTTCTTTGGACTTATGAAAGAAACGGATATATTAATCTGAATGTTAAGGCTACACCGGATACAAGAGATTTAATGAGGATGGCTTATGCTTCCGTAGTTCCGGGGTGGCACCAGAACAGGGAACATTGGAATACCATTATCCTTGATGGAACAGTTCCTGATGAAGCCATAAAGCAGATGATCGCCGAAAGTTACGATTGTGTAACAGACAGCCCTACAAAGAGGATTTATGAGGCGGTAAAGCGGATACCTAAAGGGTGTGTTGCGACTTATGGACAGGTGGCGGCTATGGCGGGGGATAAAAAGATGGCACGTGCTGTGGGTAATGCATTGCATAAAAATCCCGATCCGGAGCACATTCCATGCTATAGGGTTGTCAATTCCAAGGGTGAGCTTGCAGGTGCATTTGCCTTTGGCGGGGAGACCGTGCAGGAAGATAGGCTCATGGCAGACGGAATAGAGGTTGTAAATGGAAAGGTTGATCTTAATAAATATCAGATGAAAGACGAGGTAGATGAACTTCGGAAGCTATAAGGACGGACATACTGAGAAGATAACTGCCGGAGCTACAGAGGAAGCCCTTGCTTATGAGGTTTCCGACATGGAGGCAGCAGTTGACGGAGATAACAGGATGTGTCTTGATTACACCATAGATGTAATGAAGCTCATGACAGAAGCCAGAAAAGAATGGGGACTCAGGTACCCGGAGGAAGAAAGATAAGTTCCGGACGGCAAAGGAGAGGAAAATAGCAGAAATATATTAAAAAAATTAAGTTTCCTGTTTATAAAATTAATAAAATTGTGTATAATAAGAAATTGAATAAAAATACAGTGGAGGTAATTATGCCAAAGAGAACAGATATAAACAAAGTACTTATTATTGGATCAGGTCCTATAGTTATAGGGCAGGCATGTGAGTTTGATTATTCAGGAACACAGGCGTGTAAAGCCCTTAGAAAGCTTGGATATGAGATCGTACTTGTTAATTCCAATCCTGCAACTATCATGACAGACCCGGAGACAGCAGATGTTACATATATTGAACCCCTTAATGTAGAACGTCTTGAGATGATTATTAAGAAGGAACGCCCTGATGCGTTACTCCCTAATCTTGGTGGCCAGTCAGGACTCAATCTTTGTTCAGAGCTTTATAAGGCTGGAATTCTTGATAAGTATAATGTAAAGGTTATCGGTGTTCAGGTTGACGCCATTGAAAGAGGCGAGGACAGAATTGAGTTCAAGAAGACAATGAACGAGCTGGGTATCGAGATGGCAAGAAGTGAGGTTGCCTATACAGTAGATGAGGCACTTGCTATCGCAGACAAGTTGGGTTATCCTGTAGTACTTCGTCCTGCTTACACAATGGGTGGAGCCGGCGGCGGTCTCGTATACAACAAGGAAGAACTTAAGGTTGTATGTGCAAGAGGTCTTCAGGCAAGTCTTGTAGGTCAGGTTCTTGTTGAGGAGTCTATCCTTGGATGGGAAGAGCTTGAGCTTGAGGTAGTACGTGACTGTGAAGGCAACATGATCACAGTATGCTTTATTGAGAATATCGATCCACTTGGAGTACATACAGGTGATTCATTCTGTTCAGCACCTATGCTTACAATTTCTGAGGAATGTCAGAAGAAGCTTCAGGAGCAGGCATATAAGATAGTAGATAAGGTACAGGTTGTAGGTGGTACGAATGTACAGTTTGCCCATGATCCTGTATCAGACAGAATAATAGTTATAGAGATCAACCCTCGTACATCCCGTTCATCAGCCCTTGCGTCAAAGGCGACAGGTTTCCCTATCGCTCTTGTATCGGCAATGCTTGCAACAGGTCTTACACTTAAGGATATCCCATGCGGTAAGCACGGAACCCTTGACAGATATGTACCTGACGGAGATTATGTGGTTATCAAGTTCGCTCGTTGGGCATTTGAGAAGTTCAAGGGTGTAGAGGATAAGCTCGGTACACAGATGCGAGCCGTAGGTGAGGTCATGAGTATCGGTAAGAACTATAAGGAAGCCTTCCAGAAGGCTATCAGAAGCCTTGAAATCGGAAGATACGGACTTGGTCATGCCAAGAACTTCGATACACTTTCAAAGGAAGAGCTTCTTAACATGCTTATCACACCATCATCTGAGAGACATTTCATTATGTATGAGGCTATCAGAAAGGGTGCTACAAATGATGAGATATTTGAACTTACAAAGGTTAAGCATTACTTCATACAGCAGATGAGAGAGCTTGTTCTTGAAGAGGAGGAGATTCTTAAGTATAAGGGTGGACTTCCTGCAGATGAGCTTCTTATCCAGGCTAAGAAGGACGGCTTCTCAGACAAGTATTTAAGCCAGCTTCTTGAGATAGCAGAGGATGATATCAGAAACAAGAGGATCGGGCTTGGTGTAGAAGAGGCATGGGAAGGTGTACATGTATCAAGCACAGAGGACAGTGCTTATTATTACTCAACATATAATGCAGAGGACAAGAGCGAAGCTACAGATAACAGAAAGATCATGATCCTTGGCGGTGGTCCTAACAGAATAGGACAGGGTATTGAGTTCGATTACTGTTGTGTACATGCAGCTCTTGCCTTAAAGAAGCTGGGATTTGAGACAATAATCGTCAACTGTAATCCTGAGACAGTTTCAACAGACTACGATACATCAGACAAGTTATACTTCGAGCCGTTAACACTTGAAGATGTATTAAGTATATATAAGAAGGAGAAACCACTTGGTGTTATCGCACAGTTTGGTGGTCAGACTCCACTTAACCTTGCAGCAGACCTTGAGAGAAATGGCGTTAAGATTCTTGGAACATCTCCTGCAGTTATCGATCTTGCAGAGGACAGAGATCTGTTCAGAGAGATGATGGACAAGCTTGAGATCCCAATGCCTGAGTCAGGAATGGCTACAACTGTTGATGAGGCAGTTTCAATCGCCAACAGCATAGGTTATCCTGTAATGGTTCGTCCTTCATACGTTCTCGGCGGACGTGGAATGGAAGTTGTATATGATGACGCCAGCATGGCAGACTACATGAAGGCAGCAGTCGGTGTGACTCCTGACAGACCAATACTTATCGACCGTTTCCTTAACAATGCCCTTGAGTGTGAGGCAGACGCTATAAGTGATGGAACACATGCATTTGTCCCTGCTGTTATGGAGCATGTAGAGTTAGCCGGTGTACATTCCGGAGATTCAGCATGTATCATTCCATCAGTACACATCTCAGAGGAGAATGTTAAGACAATTAAGGAATATACAAGAAAGATAGCAGAGGAAATGCATGTAAAGGGTCTTATGAACATGCAGTATGCTATTGAGAAGGGCAAGGTATATGTTCTTGAGGCAAATCCAAGAGCCTCCCGTACAGTACCTCTTGTTTCAAAGGTATGTAATGTAAGAATGGTACCTATCGCAACAGATATAATCACAAGTGAGCTTACAGGAAGACCATCACCGGTTCCTGAACTTAAGGAGAAGCATATTCCTTACTACGGTGTTAAGGAGGCTGCATTCCCATTCAATATGTTCCAGGAGGTTGATCCTATCCTCGGACCTGAAATGCGTTCAACAGGTGAGGTTCTCGGACTTTCACCATCATACGGTGAGGCATTCTTTAAGGCTCAGGAGGGCGTAGGTTCTAAGCTCCCTATGTCAGGTAAGGTTCTTATGTCAGTAAACAGAAAGGACAAGGAGGATATCGTAGCCCTTGCCAAGAGATATAATGCTGCAGGCTTCGAGATCGTAGCTACAGACAATACCTGTGACCTTATTACAGCAGCAGGAATACCTGCCAAGAAGATAAAGAAACTCTATGAGGGCCGTCCGAATGTACTTGACGCCATTACAAATGGTGAGATTGATCTTATAATCAACTCCCCTATCGGCAAGGAAAGTGTAAGTGATGACAGTTACTTAAGAAAGGCTGCCATTAAGACGAAGACTCCTTACATGACCACAATAGCTGCTGCCAAGGCAACTATCGAGGGAATAGAGTATCTTAAGACTCATGACAACTGTGAGAGTAAGTCATTACAGCAGCTCCACAGTGAGATAACAGACAAATAAGATATACGATGTCCTGGACATCATTACAATAATCTTAAAGGGCTGGCACGAAAAATAATGTGACGGCCCTTTGTTTAGTTATAAGGGTGGATTTTTAATAGACTGATGTTCAATACTTGTGTCAAGTTTTATATGAAAGCTTGACATTCAATATGGGAGGAAAGAAATATGGGACTTGAAATAAAAGACCTGGTGAAGAGCTACGGAGACAGAGTTGTTGTGGATCATCTGTCATTTGCCATGGACAGACCGGGAGTATATGCTCTGTTAGGTACGAACGGAGCAGGTAAAACAACATCTTTAAGAATGATATTAGGTATGCTTAAGCGTGATGAGGGCGAGGTGTTATTTAACGGAAAGCCCCTTTCCACGGAAGAGGTAAATGTAGGTTATCTGGCAGAGGAGAGAGGTCTATATCCTAAGGTCACACTTATGGATCAAATGCTCTACTTCGCTGCACTTAAGAATGTACCTAAGAAACAGGCTGCAGAAAGGATAAAGTATTGGGCTGAGAAATTAAAACTTACGGAATATTTCTATCCGGAGCCGGTCATGAAGAAGGGGAGAAAGGTTCCTGCCAAGCCCTATAAGGCAGACCAGTTAAGTAAGGGAAATCAGCAGAAGGTACAGCTTATGGCAACCTTGATTGCGGATCCTGACATAATTGTACTGGATGAGCCGCTGTCAGGTCTTGATCCGGTTAATACCAATATCTTCAAGGATATAATCCATGAGGTAGCTGCAAATGACAAATATATAATCATGAGCTCCCATCAGATGGCAACCATAGAGGAGTTCTGCAGCGATATCACCATATTAAATCACGGCAATGTGGTGCTTAGCGGCAACTTAAACGAGATAAAGAAGAGCTATGGAAGAGTAAATCTCATAGTCAAGGCAGAGGAGGATATAAGCTCATATATAAATGAGCTGGGACTTAAGATCACAGAGGAGACTCCCGATGCAATAATAGTCAAGCTTGACAGGGAGGAACAGGCCAAGGAGCTTCTTCACAAGCTTGTTGATGCAGGTGTGAACATCATCAGGTTTGAACTGGCGGAGCCGTCGTTACATGAGATTTTTGTTGAAAAGGTAGGGGATGTAAATGAAGAAAAGTGATTTTGCAGGCTTTAGCTATGTCTTTAAATTTACCCTCAGGCAGACACTTAAGCAGAAATCCTTCATAGTAGCATTTGTCATAATGCTGGTTGTGGCTATCGGGGCATTTCCTGTTATAGCCATAGGACAGAAAAAGGATGGCGGTTCTTCCTCGTCTTCATCTGTAGAAAAGCTGTATGTGATAAATGAAACTAATATTTCCGAGCTGCCCATAGAGCTTGAAAACAAGGATATCCACATAGAAAATGTGTTTTCCGGGGAAGACTATAGCGAAGAAGATGTTAACAATTTTTATAACACTGTAGACGAAAATAATGAAAATGCGGTCATACTAAGGGCAAAGATGGATCTGGAATCGGGAGGATATATATTCGACATGTATTATCCCGAGAACAGCAAGGTGTCCGAGGATGATGTATATTCCCTTGGAGCAGAGCTAGAGGACTGGTTCTCCGAGTATAAGGTGCAGATCCTTAATATAGATAAGGACACCCTTATGAAGGTGACAGCGGGAGTAACAACAGATGTTATGGATATTGATGAGTTCAGAAAGACCGATGAGGTTAATACCATATCTCTCACCCAGTTTTCTGTTGTGTATGCAATGCTGATATTGTTTTATATGATAATCGTTATGTCTGCTTCACTTGTGGCAAATAAGGTTGTGGAGGAGAAGGCCAACAGGATCGTGGAATACCTTATGACCACCGTAAGACCTATGGCATTGATGTTTGGTAAGATCATGGCTATGCTGGTGGCAACTGTGGGACAGGTGCTCATAATAAGCGGGGCAGCAGTCCTGTCAAAGAATATCACAGACACTGTCATTGGAAACGGAGCTTCACCAGATGGTAAGAGTGTGATACCTTTTGACGTTCTTACAGGACTTGATGTGAAGGGATATGCCATATGCATACTGATACTTATAATCGGAATGATAATGTACGGTATGCTGTCGGCTTTATTTGCAGCGTCGGTAAGCAGGATGGAGGATCTGCAGCAGGGAATGAAGGTATATAGTATGATAATACTTATAGCTTTCCTGGTGTCATTTGCAGCAGTCAATACCATGGTAAACGTGGGGGTGAATGGATTTGTAGATTTTTGTGTTTATTTTCCTCTTACTTCTGTGATGGTTCTGCCGGGTATGATCATAATAGGAAAGGTAATCTGGTTATGGTAGCTGTATCGGCTGTTATAATGGTGGTATTTGCCGTTGTATTGCTTAGATTTGTTGCGTCGGTATACGAGAATGTCATAGTTATGAACGGTAATCCTATCGGGGTGAAGGAAATGATAACTATGGTAAAGTATGCTTTTTCTGGAAAGGGGGCTGCCGGAAATGAAAAATAAAATGCACGGATTTAAAACTGTATTTTCCCATAATCTGGGGATCCATATGAAATCTAAGAAATATCTGGCAGTGACTATAATACTGGCAGTGTTCCTGCTTGCGGGAATAAGTATATTTATCATGATCATGAGTGACAAAAACAGCATGAAAGATCAGTATACATACAATGTGGACAAGGTTTATGTTGTTGATGAGACAGGACTTGGAGTTCCGGATTACAGCATGTATGGAGCAGCACTTGGATATGAGGACGCCGCTGATACGGAATTTGTCACATCTGATAAAGATCCTGTGGAGCTGATGGATACGGATGGAGCACAGTATGTGGTAGTACAGAAGAAATCTGGCGATTCCTTTGTGCTGTGTGTTATATTTGGCAATACTGATAATGTGACAGATGAGCAGGTTGATTTCAACACCGCTGCAATGGAGGAATATCTTGTGCCTTGTTTTAAGACCCATCTGTTCCAGGTATCAGGTCTTACCGGGGAGCAGATAGTACAGGTCATGCTTCCTACAGATATCAATGTTTCGAAGATCGGTGGGAAAAGCGAGAATCAGAGTAAGCATGTGGTTGCGGTTATCATGATGATGGCATTTGTAATGATCATATATTTTGCAGTGCTTATTTATGGACAGCAGATATGTGCCGATGTACCTATGGAGAAGACCAGTAAGCTGGTGGAGCAGATAATGATGTCCGTGACACCTTATGCCCTGGTAAGCGGTAAGATACTTGCCATGGTATTTGCCAGCGTTATTCAGTTCATTATATGGATAGGCTGCATTATCGGTGGTGTACTGCTTGGGGATGTTCTGTCTAAGACTGTCTTAGACGTTGATACCAGTGTGGCAACAACGGCTTTAGATCTTTTAAGGGATTGGTTCGATGGCATGGGATTTTCCGGGACTTCAATAGTTCTTGCGGTGTTGCTTTTTATTGCAGGTCTGGTATTCTACCTTATGCTGGCGGGACTTGCAGGCTCGGCTCTTGCAAGACCTGAGGACGCAGCAAATGTCCAGAGCATATTTATAATTCCTTTATTGGCAGCGTTCATGCTGGTATTGTTTGCTTCGGGCATGACAGCCTCGGGAAATTACAATATCCCATTGGCATATAATCTTGTACCGTTTTCTGCGGCAATGACGGCTCCTGCCAGTGTGCTCATAGGAACACTTTCTGTTCCTATGGCTATAGTGTCCCTGATCATTTCTGTTGTATCGGGAATGATCATCCTCTACGTTGCGGCAAGACTGTACAAGGGCATGATGTTCTTTAACGGCAAGAAGGCAAAGCTTAAGGATTTTATCAGTGCAATAAAGGGATAAAATTTCAGATTTTTTTCATAAAATTTTTAAAAATATAAAATATCTCGTCATTATCACTTTGAAAATCGTCAAAATATGTTAATATAATAGGGTAAAAATGTAATATTAATGTCTCTACTTTGACGAATAGGAGGGGAAGAGTTTAAAGGAAATAAATCTGAGATGAGAATATTACCAAAAAACTAAATCAGGAGAGAGCAAAAATGGACAAATTTTTTAAGATTTCCGAAAGAGGAAGTTCAGTAAAAACAGAGATATTTGCCGGAATCACAACATTCTTTGCTATGGCATATATCATTTTTGTAAATCCAAACCAGGTTGCTGCGGAAGGTGCAAACGGCTGGTTGGTAGGACTTGGTGCAGACCCTGTAGCTATGGGTAAGATATGGAATTCTGTATATATCGCATCAATCCTTGTAGCTATTATCGGTACATTACTTATGGCATTTGTTGCTAAAATGCCATTTGCCCAGGCTTGTGGAATGGGTCTTAACTCATTCTTCTGTACAATATTTGTATCAGGTGCATTCTTCGCCGGTGCAGATGTTATCACAGGTTATCAGTCAGGTCTTGTGGTAGTATTCCTTTCAGGTGTGGTTTTCCTTATTCTTTCAGTTACAGGACTCAGAAAGTATATTGCAATTTCACTTCCTGAATGTCTCAAGAAGTCAATATCAGCAGGTATCGGTCTTTTTATCGCCCTTATCGGATTAAAGAACGCAGGAATAATAGAGGACAATCCTTATACATTTGTTCAGTTCTTTGATTTCCACGGAAGAATTTCTTCTATAGGCACAGATGTTGATGGTGTTGTTACAACATCATTTGATGTCTGGAGACAGTGCGTACCTGTTCTTGTAGCAATCCTTGGTGTATTCATCATTGCAGCCCTTGCAAGACGTGGTTTAAAGGCAAGCGTTATCATTGGTATACTTATATCAACAGTTCTTTACTGGGTAATGATGTGGGAGGGCCCAAGCTTTGACGTAAGCGGTATCTCACAGTCGTTCAAGGATTTCGGCGAGATCGGATTCTTAGGTGTATTCAATGGTGACGCATGGTCAGCACTTGTTGACAGCTCTTATATTGGTGGTATATTCTCAGCTATAATGCTTGTTGTAGCATTCTGTCTCGTAGATATGTTCGATACTCTTGGAACTATCTATGGTACAGCAACTTCAGCAGGTATGCTTGATGAAAACGGTGATCCTATAAGCCTTGACCAGTCAATGCTCTGTGACTCTATCGGTACAGTATCAGGTGCTGTACTTGGTACATCAACATGTACAACATTCGTAGAGTCAGCATCGGGTGTTGGTGCCGGCGGTAGAACAGGCTTTGCCAGTGTTATCACTGCTGCATGCTTTGCTGTGTGCTTATTCTTAAGCCCACTTGCAAGCATTGTTCCTAGCTGTGCAACAGCTCCTGCTCTTATATATGTAGGTGTTCTTATGTCTAAGAACTTCGCTAAGGTAGACATGGATGATATGGGTTCGGCAGTTCCTGCTTTCCTTACACTCATCATGATGCCACTCACATACTCAATTTCAAATGGTATCGGTATCGGAGCGATTTCTTACACAGTTATCGCCCTCTTTACAGGAAAGTTCAAGAAGAAGGATATCATAGTAGCGATCATTGCACTTCTCTTTATATGCAAGTTCGTAACGGTAACTATGTAACACGGTCCCCCATTTCGTCAACGCTGTTTCAGGTCACAGGATCTGAGGCGGTGCTTCCTCAAGGGACTTGAGATACACACAAATAGAGCAGCAACCATTAGAAATAGGGTTTGCTGCAGCGTAACGATGTCACGGATATCATTACAAACAATAAAAATAAAAGGACCCGTGGAAAGATGAGTGATCATTTTTTCACGGGTCCTTTTATATATACGCACCAGAGTGGAATCGAACCACCGCACATGGCTCCGGAGGCCATTGCTCTATCCACTGAGCTACTGGTGCAACAAGAGTATTTTAATACAAAAAGTAGTTATTAGCAAATATTATTTTATGGTTGTGGGATATTTTATGGTCATGGGATATTTTGCATTTAATATAAACTTGCAATTTGACAATGATAATGTTAATATTCACCTTGTATGATTACAGATAGAGTGTGAAACGAAAGGTTCGGTGCTTGTAATGGCTAAGAATAAAAAGAAGAATAAGAATAACGAAGAAATTTATGACGATCTGCCGGATAAAGATATAAATGACGATACATCATATGATGATACTGATTATTCTGGTGAAGTGTATGATGACGAGACGGCTTATGATGATGAAGCTGATTATGATGATGATGTAGAGTACCCGGATGATGGTGAGTATTCTGAGGATGGTGAGTACGAAGACGGCGAGGAGTATTCTGAGGATGACCAGTACGAAGAAGACGGTGAGTATTCTGAGGATGGTGAGTACGAAGATGGCGAGGAGTATTCTGAGGACGGTCAGTACGAAGAAGACGGGGAATATTCTGAGGATGGTGAGTACGAAGATGGCGAGGAGTATTCTGAAGACGGTGAGTACGAAGAAGACGAGGAGTATTCTGAAGACGATCAGTATGATTCTGATGAAGCCTACGTTGACGATTACCAGGATAATACAGATTACAAGAATAATAAGCAGTATATAGATGACGCCTTTGGAGATATGTGGGACGAGCGTCCTGAGAAGAAGGAGTATAATGGGCCTAAGAAGCCATCGGTGGCTCCGCTTGTTACCTGCTGGATATTATTTGCAGTGTTATGCGTTGCCTATGTGTATTTCTTCTTTATAAAGGATACCTCCAAGGATAAGGGCAATACAGGAAATACCGCAGTTGTCCAGGATACAGAACAGACCGGCTCTGAAGCAGCTTCAACAGAAGAGGTTTCTGCTGATGATGTGGGCAAGGATAATTCGGTTGAGCTTGATATTCCTGAGAACGCTTCTTATAAGAAGTGCGATGATACAGCAATTACAGATGTGATAAATGCCTTCCTTACAGCTAAGGTAAACTGTGATCAGGATGGTCTTAAGTCCTGTGTTCTTGAGACAGAGAACTATGATGATATGTCAAAGGTGAATTCTGCTGCGGAATTTATCAAGGAATATAAGAATGTAACCTGCTATGTAACAGATGGATATGATGATAACGGTAAGGTGGTATTTGTACTTTCCAATCTTGTTATTGCTGATGTTGATTCTAATCCGCTTAATATTGAATCCTTCTATGTGGCAAGGCAGAGTGACGGCACATATAAGATAAATGAAAACAGATCAACAGGTATTGAGAGTTATATAAACAATGTAATAGCCAAGTCTGATATACAGAAGATATATGCTCATGTAAGCGATAATGTACAGTATCTCTATAATAATGATCCTGCCTTTAAGGATTTCTATGATAAGATACATCATACAGATACAGACAATACCGGTGATGGTTCAAGTGAGGAGACAACCTCTAAGGATGATTCATCCTCAGAAGCAGACACGCAGGAAGGAACAGAAGCTTCTACAGAGTCTGCCCAGTAGGTACGAACTTACAAAGGATAAAAAAGCTGCTTTTAAGAAAGGCAGCTTTTTATATAATATATATAATGTGTGGATTACGTATCAGATGGCTTCGGCGTCACTTCCGCTCAGGGCGATATCTATTCCTCTGGTCTGGACCGGTGTCGAGAACACGATCTGTGTCTCGGTATTTCCGAACTTCTGAAGCTGACCGATAAAGGCGTCAAGCTCCATGGTACTTGGAAAGCATACCTTCATAAGCATTGAGTAGGAGCCGGTAACACAGTTGCATTCAAGCACATTAGGGCATGAATCGATAAAAGGATAGAAGGTTGGCTTCTGCTTCGGGTCAAGAGCCATATGAATAAATGCTGTGATGTGATAACCAAGGGCTTCCGGGTTGACAGAAGCGTGATATCCTGTGATTATACCGTTTTTTTCCAGTCTGTCTATTCTTGCTGAGACAGCAGGAGAAGAGAGGAAGACCTTACTGGCAAGATACTTAAGTGGAGTTCTTGCATTTGTCTGGAGTAAATGTAATATTTTTCTGTCGATAGCGTCCATATGTGCCACATCCTTTTCTATATGATCTTTATTTGGATAATTATGTAAAAAGGCGCATTTCATAATGAAACACGCCCTTGTGATGATTGAATTATATATTATTAAGTTTAAAAAAACAAGTAAAAAATGAAAAAAAGTTTATTTTTTTCTCCAAAACCTCTACTTGTATGGATAAAACCAGAGAAAACACCGAAGAAATGAAAATGAAACGGAGATAAATTGATGGCGGAGAATGAAGGAATAAGATTAAATAAGTATCTCAGCGAAGCCGGTGCATGTTCCAGAAGAGCTGCTGATACATATATATCAGAGGGGAAAGTATGTATTAACGGAAAAACTGCGGAAATGGGACAGAAGGTCATGCCGGGAGACAAGGTTACCTTTAAGGGCTGTGTTGTGAGACCGGCAGATAAGATGGTGGTTCTTGCATATAATAAGCCCATAGGTCTTACCTGCACAGCGGATGAGAGAGATAAGGACAATATATTTGCCCATATAGATTATCCTATAAGACTTCAATATGTGGGAAGACTGGACAAGGATTCCCAGGGACTTCTGTTGCTTACCAATGATGGTGATCTTTCAAACAGCATACAGAAGTCCGTAAATAATCACGAGAAAGAGTACAGGGTAAGAGTAAACAAACCTGTTACGGAGGAATTTTTGAGAGCCATGGGCGAAGGAGTTCCTATACTGGATACGGTCACCAAGAAATGCAGACTTAAGAAGCTGGACAACTATTCGTTTACGATAGTACTGACTCAGGGGTTAAACAGGCAGATCAGAAGAATGTGCGACTATTTTGGATATAAGGTTGTGAATCTTAAGCGGATAAGAGTCATGAATGTAAGGCTTGGAGATATGAGACCGGGAGAACTCAGACCCCTTACATCCAAGGAAGAAAGTGAGCTGAGGCGATTGGTCGGAAAGAATTAAAGGGGGATTTTATGAAGGATATAGACAGAATAAAAGAGCTGGTGAAGACACTTAATTATGCCGCCATGAAGTATTATCAGGAAGATACTGAGATCATGAGCAACTTCGAGTATGATAAGCTTTATGATGAGTTATGTAAACTTGAAAAGGATACAGGTATAGTTTTGTCAAACAGCCCGACTATTAAGGTTGGTTATGAGATATTAAGTGAGCTTCCAAGGGAGAGGCATGAGAGTCCTATGCTTTCCCTTGATAAGACAAAGGATGTGGACGCTCTTGTTTCGTGGCTTGGAAGTAATAAGGGGGTCATATCCTGGAAGATGGATGGACTTACGGTTGTTCTGACCTATGAGAACGGTGAGCTGGTTAAGGCAGTAACCAGAGGAAACGGAGAGATCGGAGAGGTAATTACAGGAAATGCAAAGATGTTTGTGAACATACCTCACAGGATCGGCTATAAGGGAAAGCTTATAATCCGTGGAGAGGCGGTTATTAGGTATTCAGACTTTAACAGGATAAATGATGCCATTACAGATGTATCGGCAAAATATAAGAATCCGAGAAATCTCTGCAGTGGATCCGTGAGGCAGTTGAACAATAAGATAACTAAGGAGAGAAATGTTAATTTCTTCGCCTTTAACCTGGTGGCAGGGGATGATGTTGATCTGGGTAATTCCTTTAACGGACAGCTTGACTGGCTTGAGTCTCAGGGGGTTGAGGTGGTTGAGCACTATCTTACTGATGGGACAGATCTTAAGGATAAGGTAAAGATGTTCTCTGAGAAAATATCAGGAAATGATTTTCCTTCCGATGGACTTGTACTGGTACTTGATGATATAGCCTACGGAAGAAGTCTTGGAAGAACTGCCAAGTTCCCAAGGGATTCCATGGCATTCAAATGGGCTGATGAGGAGGCGGTAACTCATCTTACGGACATATGCTGGAGTGCTTCAAGAACCGGACTTATAAATCCTGTGGCTGTATTTGAACCGGTGGAGCTTGAGGGCACTACCGTAAGCAGAGCAAGTATCCATAATGTGAGTATAGTGAGATCGCTTGAGCTTGGTATAGGAGATGAGATTGCTGTATATAAGGCGAACATGATAATACCTCAGATTTCAAAAAATCTCACAAGAAGCGGCAGCGCAGAGATACCAAAGTCCTGTCCTGTGTGCGGCGGTGAGACAGAGATAAGGAATGAGGAGGGAGTAGAGACCCTTTATTGTACAAATGAGTACTGCCCTGCCAAGAAGCTTAAGTCATTTGGACATTTTGTGTCGAGAAATGCAATGAATATTGACGGACTGTCTGAGTCTACCCTGGAGAAATTTATAGATTCCGGTTATCTGGATAACTTTGATGACATTTACCATCTGGACAGGTACAAGGAGGAGATAACAGGCATGGAGGGCTTTGGAGATAAGTCCTATGCGAAGCTTATTGAGGCTGTGGATATCTCCAGAAAGACTACTGTGGCAAGACTTTTAAACGGTCTTGGGATACAGGGAGTAGGCGAGGCGAATGCCAAGGTGATCGCAAGATATTTTAAGGATGATCTGGATAAGATCATTAATGCCGGATACGACGAGCTGGTAGAAATTGACGGTATCGGAAATATTATGGCAGGAGATATTGTAAGATACTTTGAAAATAAGGAAAATTGTGATACTATAGAAAAGTTGAGACAGGAGCTGGAGTTTCAAATTGAGAAAAATACGGCGGAACAGATATTTGAAGGTATGACCTTCGTGGTGACAGGATCACTTAACCACTATGATAACAGAGACACCTTAAAGGCAGAGATCGAGAGCCTTGGAGGAAAGGTTGCGGGATCTGTGTCGTCAAAGACATCATATCTTATAAATAATGATGTAAACTCCCAGTCCTCAAAGAATAAAAAGGCAAGAAGTCTTAATGTGCCTGTTATATCCGAAGAAGATTATATTAAGCTTTTGTCTTGAAATGGCATTTTTGCAGATATTCCGATAAAGAATTACGGATTATTGAACAAGCAATGAAAGGAAATGATAAATATGCCAATAAGAATAGATGATGATTTACCTGTAAAGAAAATACTGGAAGATGAGAATATATTCGTAATGGGAACCAGAAGAGCTGTAGGTCAGGAGATAAGACCGCTTAATATCCTTATCTTAAACCTTATGCCTTTGAAGGAGGAAACAGAGCTGCAGCTTATGCGAAGTCTTTCAAATACACCTCTTCAGGTTAATATAACATTACTAAGGACTATGACATATCAGTCAAAGAATGTTACTAAGGGACATCTGGACAGATTTTATGAGGACTTCTCAAGTGTAAGGAATAAGAAGTGGGACGGTTTCATAATAACAGGTGCACCGGTTGAAAAATACGAGTTTGAGGATGTGGATTACTGGGATGAGCTTAGGGAGATAATGGACTGGTCAGAGAACAACGTAACCTCAACCATGCATATATGCTGGGGAGCCCAGGCAGGGCTATACTACAGATACGGAGTTCGGAAGTACGATCTTCCGAAGAAGCTTTCAGGTATTTATGAGCACCATACATTCCACAGGAAGACCCCTTTGGTCAGAGGCTTTGATGACTCCTTTTTTGTTCCTCATTCAAGATATACGGGGGTATCCAAGGAAGATATTGTGAACAATCCTCATCTTGAGATAGTTGCAGAGTCTGAGGTGGCAGGCCCTTATCTTATCATAGGTGATGGAGGAAAGAATATATTTGTCACAGGACATCCTGAGTATGATGTGCTTACTCTGGATAAGGAATATAACAGAGATAAGAAAAAGGGGCTTAATCCGGATATACCGGTGAATTATTATCCTGACGATGACCCTACGAGGAAGCCTGTCAAGTCATGGAGGTGCCATGCCAATACACTGTATGCTAACTGGCTTAATTATTACGTATACCAGATAACACCATACGACTGGACGATTTAAAAGAATAAATATATAAAGAACTGACGTGAGAAAATAAAAATAGAAAAGTCGGTGTACTGACTTTTACAAAAAAATAATTAATTCACGGTATAAAGACCGGTGGATATAAAAATTTTCAGAAAGGAAAAATCTTCTGCATATGAAACAGAGGGTTAAAAGGTGACACATGGGGGAAAATAGAGGAAACTTTTCAGGAAAGGTAGGATTTGTCCTTGCTGCGGCGGGAAGTGCAGTAGGACTTGGTAATATATGGAGGTTCCCATATCTTGCAGCAAAGGATCATGGCGGAGTGTTTATACTTGTATATATCATACTTGCACTCAGCTTCGGATTTACACTTCTTACAACAGAGATAGCCATAGGAAGAAAGACCGGTCAGGGACCGCTTACAGCATATGGAATATTGCATAAGGGCTGGAACGGAATAGGAATACTGGCGTGGCTGGTTCCGGTTATCATCCTTCCGTATTACTGTACCATCGGTGGCTGGGTATTCAAATATTTTACAGTTTACCTTACAGGAGCAGGGAAGTCTGCGGTTGCAGATACCTTCTTCACAGGATTCATAACCTCTGATTATGCCCCAATGGTATTCGGCATAATTTATCTGTTTGTTACAGCTATAGTTGTATTTCTTGGTGTGGACAATGGAATTGAGCGTATAAGCAGGATACTTATGCCTGTATTGCTTATACTTATAATAGGAATATCAATTTACTCAGTAACCTTAAGCCATACAGCAGATGACGGAACTGTGAGAACTGGTTTAGAGGGTCTTAGGATGTATGTAATACCTGATTTTTCGGGGATATCATTTAAACAATTTTGTATGATAGTTATTGATGCCATGGGACAGTTGTTCTTCTCCATAAGTGTAGCTATGGGTATTATGGTTACCTATGGTTCGTATGTTAAGAAAGATGTAAATCTTATGGCTTCGATAAACCAGATCGAGATATTCGATACGGTTGTTGCCATGCTTGCCGGTATGATGATCGTTCCTGCTGTGTATGTATTCATGGGTCAGGAAGGAATGTCTGGAGGACCGGGACTTATGTTTGTTTCCCTGCCTAAGGTATTTAATGCCATGGGTTCGGTTGGTTATGTTATAGGGCTGTTGTTCTTCCTTATGACATTATTTGCGGCGGTTACATCTTCTGTATCGGTCATGGAGGCAATAGTGTCCGGTATCATGGACAAGTTCAGGTTCTCAAGAAAGAAGAGTACTGTTATATGTCTTGCCTATGCTGTCATCACACTGATAGTGGTATGTCTTGGATACAATAAGTTGTACTTCGAGATTAAGCTTCCTACAGGTTCTACAGGACAGATACTTGATGTTATGGACTTCTTAAGTAACAATATATTCATGCCGTTAGTGGCATTGTTTACATGTATCTTTATCGGCTGGGTAGTTAAGCCTAAGACTATAATCGATGAGGTTACAAACGGAGGACAGATTAAGTTCAGGAGAAAGGGACTCTATATAGCAATGATCAAGGTTATAGCGCCTATACTTCTGTTCCTGCTGCTGTTACAATCCTTTGGAGTATTTTAAGTTCCGGATTTTATATCTGCTTCCGGAGTGCTTGGGTTATAGAGCTTATATCAGTCCGGGAGTTTTGAGTTGATGATTTTTGATCGACCTGTTGACGGATTTTATGATTTATAGAATGAAAAATGAAATGGAGATACGTATGAGTTTATTAGGCATAATCGGGGCCATGGAAGAGGAGGTCATCAAGCTTAAAGAGATGATGACTGAACCGGAGCTTATAAAGAAATCCGGCATGGACTTCTATAAGGGAACAATAGAAGGTAAGAATGTTGTGGTTGTTAAATGTGGTGTGGGAAAGGTAAATGCTGCCATGTGTACACAGACCATGATAGATGTATTTAACGTTGACAGCATAATCAATACAGGAATAGCAGGATCCCTTAATGCGGATATTAACATAGGAGATATAGTATTCGCTCGCGATGCGGTGGAGCATGATATGGATGTGGCTGCCCTTGGATATGAGCCTGGAATAATCCCTGACACAGAGATGAGTGTCTTCAAGTCTGACGAACATCTTCTTGATATAGCAAAGAATGCTGTGAAGAACTGTGGACTTACAGTGGGTGTGTTCACAGGAAGAGTAGTAAGCGGAGATCAGTTCATATCAAGTAAGGAGAAGAAGGAATGGCTGGTGAATCAATTCGGTGGTTTGTGTGCTGAGATGGAAGGGGCTTCCATAGGGCATGTTGCCTGTCTTAACAGAGTTCCGTTTTTAGTTTGCCGGGCCATATCAGATAAGGCTGATGATACTGCGGATATGGACTATCCTACATTTGCAGCTATGGCAATAGACAACAGTATAAAGATGATGACAGAGATAATAAAGAGCTTTTAACACTGGAAGTAAAAATAATGAATGAAAATATAAGGAGTGGGAGACAATGGAGAAAATTGCAAGCTTTAAGATAAACCATCTTATACTTAATCCGGGAATATATGTATCCAGGAAAGATAAGGTGGGAGATCAGGTTGTTACGACATTTGACATAAGGATCACTAAACCTAATTTTGAGCCGGTGATGAATACTGCCGAGGTGCATACCATTGAGCATCTTGGGGCAACCTTTTTAAGAAATGATGAGAAGTTTAGGGACAAGGTTGTATACTTCGGACCTATGGGATGCCGTACAGGTTTTTATCTGATACTTGCAGGTGATTATGAATCGAAAGATATTGTTGAACTTATGATATCAATGTTTGAGTTTGTAAGACACTACCAGGATCCTGTTCCGGGTGCAAACCCAAGAGAATGTGGAAACTATCAGGATATGAATCTGGCGATGGCAAACTATTATGCAGAGAAATTCCTTACAGAGGTTTTATACAACATAACAGAAGACAGACTTGTGTATCCGGAGGGATGATCAGATACAGTTGACCTTTTGTTTTTTTAGTGATACGATAAGTCTGGATTTGAAGCGAAGAGTGCGTAGTACTCGGCTTACGATATAGAAAAGAAAAATTAAGAGAGGTAAGAAAGATGAGTAAAAGTTTTGGAGATTTAGTTGAGCAGGTAACTAAGTGCGAGAAGAAGACAGTTTCAGTCTGCTGTGCACAGGATGACGCAGTTCTTGAGGCTGTAAGAGCAGCTAAGGAAAAGGGTATTGTAGACGCTATTCTTGTTGGAGATGAGGCAAAGATCAGAGAAATCGCCGCTTCTATTAATATGGATCTTTCGGACTATGAAATCATAAATGAGCCTGATGATATGCAGGCCGCACTTAAGGCTGTTGAGCTTGTACATAACAAGAAGGCTGATATGTACATGAAGGGACTTATAGATACAAAACACTTCCTTAAGAGCGTTCTTGATAAGGAAGTTGGTTTAAGAACAGGAACGCCACTTTCACATGTATGTGTATTTGATCTCCCTGAGGTTGATCATCTTTTATTCCTTACAGATGTTGCATTTATTCCATATCCAACACTTGATGACAAGGTAAATATTATTAATAATACAGTAGAAATATGTGAGGCATGTGGTGTTAAGAATCCTAAGGTTGCTCCACTGGCAGCAGTTGAGGTAGTAAATCCTAAGATGCCTGCAACGGTTGAGGCTGATGAGCTTACAAAGATGAATGAGGCAGGGGAGATAAAGAACTGTATAGTTGACGGACCACTTTCATTTGATCTTGCTACATGCCCTGAGGCAGCTAAGCATAAGGGGGCAGAAGGAAGAAAGATCGTAGGTGACGCAGATATACTTCTTTTCCCTGATATACATGCAGGAAATATTACATATAAGGCACTTGTCCACAATACAAAGGTTGTAAACGGAAACCTTATAACAGGTACAGCAGCTCCTGTAATCCTTACATCACGTTCAGATACGTTTGAAGTTAAGATGAATTCACTTGTTCTTGGTGCTGTTGTTGCAGAGCATATGAAGAATAAGTAATGCCCGGATGACTGTTAAGATGGAACGTATAAATTAAGAAACAAATAACAAATATTAATAAATGGAGGATTACTGAAATGTCATACAAGATTCTTATTATCAATCCTGGTTCGACATCAACAAAGATCGGTGTGTTCGAGGATGAGACACTATTATTTGAAGAGACACTCAGACATACAACAGAGGAGCTTGCAGGCTTCAATCTTATTATTGA
>SAMEA104315434__coassemble_129_pt1 | contig 63616 bp, 50 predicted proteins | sample SAMEA104315434__metabat2_high_PE_013 | metagenome-assembled genome bin SAMEA104315434 (sample SAMEA104315434) | gut metagenome | biome: Monkey gut; feature: monkey-associated habitat; material: faeces | place: China | collected 2013 | reverse complement strand
AAAGAAGCCTGATCAGTTTGGTAAGGCAATGCTTTTCCCTGCAATGGTTGAGACTTACGCTATTCTTGCTCTTCTTGTATCAATCCTTGCAGTAAACGGTGTACCTGTGAACTAATATAGAGAATATATCAAGGAGAGATTTTAAGTATGACAGGATTAGATACAATCGTAGAACAGATTCTTAACGAAGCTCGTGACCAGTCTGCTGAAATCTTAAATAAAGCAAAGAGACAGTCTGAGGACATAATAGCCCAAGCCCAAAAGGAAGCAGAAAAGGTCAAGGCTTCTTCAGACAGCCGGATCCAGCATGAGAAGACCGGCGGAAAGTCCCGTGCAAAGTCTTCTTCAGAGCTTAAGAAGAGACAGGCAATACTTAAGGCAAAGCAGGAGATCATAGGAGAGATGATGGACAAGGCTTATGCAGATATTCTTGCACTGCCGGATGATGAGTATTTCGCAATGGTCACAAAAATGCTTGAGAAGTACGCACTGCCTAAGGCTGGAAGCATAGTATTTTCAGATAAGGATAAGTCAAGACTGCCACAGGGATATGCAGATACTGTGGCCAAGATCGCAGAAGCCCGTGGCGGAAGCCTTAAGGTTTCAGATGACACCTGCGATATAGAGGGCGGATTTGTACTTATATATGGCGGAATAGAAGAAAATTGTTCATTTAAAGCAATGTTTAATGCGGAAAAGGAGCAGCTTGCAGACAAGGTAAATTCATTTTTGTTTGTATAGTCTGTTCTTACCGGATGTGTCAGGTTTTCTATGAAAACTTGATATGCAGCTCCGGCCATTTGCCAGAGGAGGTACCCATGCATCGTAGATGCATATAAAATGGTACAAACGATATGCCGCCCAATGAAATGAGGGGGCAATACTTAAAAAGGCAAATTTTGCATGGTTGGAGTACAATGACAGGAGGTAAAAAATGGCAGACAAATATATATATGCGGTTGCCCGTATCCGTGCATTGGAAATGTCTCTTTTCTCTCAGGCTACAATAGAACAGCTTCTGGCTGCTAAGACCTACAAGGAAGCAGTTTCATTCCTTGTGGAGCATGGCTGGGGAGACGGAGATACAGGCTTAAATGACAGTGATGTGATCTTAAACAGAGAAACCGAGAAGACCTGGGAGGTTATAAGGGAAATGGTGGATGACATGTCGGTATTTGATGTGCTTATTCTTCCGGATTTCTTCCATAATCTCAAGGCGGCTATCAAGACGGTTATTGCCGGTGAGGTAGAGGCGGATATCTTCTACGACAACGTACCTATAAGGGGCGATGAAATGGTGAAGATAATAAAGGACCGCAACTTCAAGGCTCTTCCTGAGTATATGCAGCAGTGTGCCGAGGAGGCATATGAGTGTATGGCTCATACAGGAGACGGACAGATGTGTGACGTTATAATAGATAACGGAACCCTTAAGGCAATACTTATGGCAGCAGGGGACAGCAAGTGCGATATCCTGAGGGAATATGCTGAGACCCAGGTGGCAGTGGCGGACATTAAGATTGCAGTAAGATCATGTAAAACCGCTAAGAATATGGATTTCATGAAGAGAGCAATGGTTCCCTGTGAGACCATCAATACGGACAGACTGGCTAAGGCAGCCCTTTCGGGGATGGAGGATATAGTTAAGTATCTTTCGGAAACCCCGTATTCAGGCGGAGCCGAGGCACTTAATAACAGCTCATCAGTATTTGAGTGCTGGTGTGACAACAGGATAATAGAAACCATAAGACCACAGAAGTTCAATGCATTTACAGTGGGACCACTGGTGGCATATGTTCTGGGCAGGCTAAATGAAATAAAGACAGTAAGGATAATACTTTCAGGAAAACTTAACGGACTTCCTGATAGTGCCATCCGGGAAAGGGTAAGGGAAATGTATGTATAGAATAGCAGTTTTAGGCGATTATGACAGCATATATGGATTTGCAACATTAGGCCTTGAGACATTCCCGGTATCAGATCCCGAGGATGGTGCAGCAATGCTTAGGAGACTGGCAGAGGGTGCTTACGGAGTTATATATATAACAGAGGCACTGGCGGCAGGACTTGAGAAGGAGATTTCCAGGTATAAAACCGGTATAACTCCGGCTATAATTGTTATTCCGGGTGTTTCGGGAAACACAGGAGCAGGCGTAAGCGGAGTGAAGAAATCAGTAGAGCAGGCAGTAGGTTCAGACATACTGTTCAGTGGAAATTAATAGTAAAGGAGAGTGAGTTTTCCGTGGCTATAGGAAAGATAAAGAAGGTCGCAGGACCTCTTGTTATAGCAGAGGGCATGAGAGATGCAAACATGTTCGACGTTGTAAGAGTTAGTGACAGCCGATTGATCGGTGAGATTATAGAAATGCATGGTGATGAGGCTTCTGTTCAGGTATATGAGGAGACATCAGGACTGGGTCCCGGTGAACCTGTTGAATCAACAGGAATGCCTCTTTCGGTAGAACTTGGACCCGGACTTATAAGCAGTATCTATGATGGTATCCAGAGACCTCTGGATGACATTATGAAGATCTGTGGAAATAACCTCGCAAGAGGTGTTGAGGTTCCATCATTAAAGAGAGATATCAAGTGGACGTTTGTCCCTGTTGCCAAGGTCGGCGATAAGGTTACAGCCGGAGACGTAATAGGTACGGTTCAGGAGACTGTGGTTGTTACCCAGAAGATCATGGTCCCTTATGGTGTAGAGGGAACTGTCAAAGAGATCAAGACAGGAGACTTCACCGTTGATGAGGTGGTATGTATAGTTGCCACAGACAAGGGTGACAGAGAGCTTACCCTTATGCAGAAATGGCCGGTTCGTAGAGGACGTCCATATGTAGAGAAGATCCCACCTGTAATGCCTCTTATTACAGGACAGAGAGTAGTAGATACCTTCTTCCCTATTGCAAAGGGTGGTGTTGCCGCAGTTCCGGGACCTTTCGGAAGTGGTAAGACAGTTATCCAGCACCAGCTTGCCAAGTGGGCAGAGGCAGACATAGTTGTATATATCGGATGTGGAGAGCGTGGAAACGAGATGACAGACGTTCTGAACGAGTTCCCGGAGCTTAAGGATCCTAAGACAGGACATTCCCTCATGCAGAGAACAGTTCTTATTGCGAATACATCAGATATGCCGGTTGCTGCCAGAGAGGCTTCTATATACACAGGTATAACAATAGCAGAGTACTTCAGAGATATGGGATATTCAGTAGCCCTTATGGCTGACTCCACATCAAGATGGGCAGAGGCATTAAGAGAGATGTCAGGACGTCTTCAGGAAATGCCGGGTGAGGAAGGTTATCCTGCATATCTTGGTTCAAGACTTGCACAGTTCTACGAGCGTGCAGGTATGGTAAAGGCCCTTGGATCAGAGGGAAGGACCGGTGCACTTTCAGTTATCGGTGCCGTATCACCTCCAGGTGGTGATATTTCAGAGCCGGTATCCCAGGCAACACTTCGTATCGTAAAGGTATTCTGGGGACTTGATTCAGCTCTTGCATACAAGAGACATTTCCCAGCTATTAACTGGCTTACATCATACTCATTGTATGTTGACAATATGGGCAAATGGTTTGAGGAAAATGTAGATGAGAAGTTCATGACAGACCGTCAGAAAATGATGACACTGCTTCAGGAAGAGGCAGAGCTTGACGAGATTGTAAAGATGGTTGGTATGGACGCCCTCTCAGCAGGTGACCGTCTCAAGATGGAAGCTGCAAGATCTATCCGTGAGGACTTCCTTCATCAGAACTCCTTCCATGAGGTAGATACCTATACTCCGCTTCATAAGCAGTTCCTTATGATGGAGCTTGTTATCGCCTTCTATGAGCAGTCAGCAGAGGCTCTCAGGCAGGGTGCTACAATAAAGCACATTCTTAGCATGGATGTCCGTGAGAAGATCGGACGTTTCAAATATGTGCTTCCGGAGAATGTAGATACCGAATTTGAAAATATCCAGAAATCACTGGCACAGGAACTTGAGAGTATCAAGGGAAAGGAGGACTAAGAAATGCCAAAGGAATATAAAACAATACAGGAAGTTGCAGGTCCTCTTATGCTTGTTCACGGTGTAGAGAATGTAACTTATGATGAGCTTGGTGAGATCGAGCTTGCAAGTGGAGAGGTAAGAAGATGTAAGGTTCTTGAGATCAACGGCGAGGACGCCCTGGTACAGTTGTTCGAGAACTCAACAGGTATCAACCTTTCAAACAGTAAGGTAAGATTTTTAGGCAGAAGCATGGAGCTTGGTGTATCGGAAGATATGCTTGGCCGAGTATTCGACGGCCTCGGACGTCCTATAGATAACGGACCGGAGATACTTCCGGATGAGAGAAGGGATATCAACGGACTTCCTATGAATCCGGCAGCAAGAAATTACCCTTCAGAGTTCATTCAGACAGGTATATCTGCCATTGACGGACTTAACACACTGGTAAGAGGACAGAAGCTTCCTATTTTCTCAGCTTCAGGTCTTCCACACAGTAATCTGGCAGCCCAGATAGCAAGACAGGCAAAGGTTCGCGGAACAGACGAGCAGTTCGCCGTAGTATTTGCCGCTATGGGTATAACTTTCGAAGAGGCTAACTTCTTCACAGAGAGCTTCAAGGAGACAGGTGCCATAGACAGAACAGTCCTGTTCATCAACCTTGCAAATGATCCCGCTGTTGAGCGTATCGCTACCCCACGTATGGCACTTACCGCAGCAGAATATCTTGCCTTTGAGAAGGATATGCACGTACTGGTCATCCTTACAGATATAACAAACTACGCAGATGCACTCCGAGAGGTATCTGCCGCAAGAAAGGAAGTTCCGGGACGTCGTGGATATCCTGGATATATGTACACTGACCTTGCAACATTATACGAAAGAGCAGGAAGACAGAAGGGCAAGAACGGATCTATCACTATGATACCTATCCTTACAATGCCTGAGGATGATAAGACACATCCAATCCCTGACCTTACAGGATACATTACAGAGGGACAGATAATCCTTTCAAGAGAGTTATACAGAAAGGGTGTTACACCACCTATAGATGTTCTTCCGTCACTGTCACGTCTTAAGGACAAGGGTACAGGTGAGGGAAAGACAAGAGGAGATCATGCAAGTACAATGAACCAGTTATTTGCAGCGTACTCACGAGGAAAGGACGCCAAGGAGCTTATGACTATCCTTGGTGAATCAGCTCTTTCAGATATTGATATCCTTTATGCCAAGTTCGCAGAGGCCTTTGAGAAGGAATATGTATCCCAGGGCTATGACACGGACAGAGATATTGAGGAAACTCTTAACATAGGATGGAAGCTTCTTTCAATCCTTCCTAGAGCAGAGCTTAAGCGTATTGATGATAAGTGGCTTGATATGTATTACGGAAAATTCTAAAGCGGACAGCTGTAGATATATTAACAAAGGCTTATCATCAGACCATAAGGTCATGGTATTATAGGAAAGGAGGAGAAGCATGGCAAATGTAGTTGTGAACCCTACACGAATGGAGCTTACAAGACTTAAGAAAAAGCTTGTGACAGCTTCAAGGGGACATAAGCTATTAAAGGATAAAAGAGATGAGCTCATGCGTCAGTTCCTTGATCTGGCAAGAGAAAATATGGAGCTTAGACTTAAGGTTGAAGCAGGGATAAAAGCAGCGAATACCAACTTCGTAATTGCCAAGGCAGGCATGAGTGAGCAGACTCTTCATACTGCGTTAATGGCTCCAAAGCAGGAGGTTAAGCTTGAGGTGAGTGACAGAAATGTCATGAGCGTTGACATCCCGGTATTTAATTACAGGACCAAGAGTGCAGACGAAAGCGATATTTATTCCTACGGTTTTGCATTTACATCCGGTGATCTGGATGACGCGGTGAAGTCTTTGTCTGATATCCTTCCGGATATGCTGAAGCTTGCTGAGATAGAGAAATCATGTCAGCTTCTTGCCGCAGAAATAGAGAAGACAAGACGTAGAGTTAACGCTCTAGAGCATGTTATAATTCCGGAGACAAAAGAAGGTATAAAATATATAAGCATGAAGCTTGATGAAAATGAGAGAAGTACCCAGGTACGACTTATGAAGGTCAAGGATATGATGCTTGAAGATGCTCATCATTACAAGGAACATCAATTTGAACATGCCAACAGCTGATCATGAACCCAGATGATCGGTTTTATGCAGGCGTGCCATATACCAGAGTGGAGGTAGACGGCACGCCTGCTTTTTTAATGTGATTTTAATTGAAACCGGTATATGTTCCAGGTATAATGGATGATATTAGGAGTGGCGATGCGAAGGCTGTGTGACAGTGCGAAAATATGATGTCAAGAGAATAAGTACAGGGTGAGGGAGATTAGATAATATGAATATTGTGGCGATAGCGATAATAATTTATTTATTCAGGAAGAAGGATACAAGAAAGAGTGATGTGGCAAAGGTGTCGGCATTTCCTATAATTGCATTGATGATATTATCGTTTACTGTAAATGATGGATTTTCGGTACTTGTTACACTTGGAATAATGTCATACATAATCATAAAAGCACTTAAGGGTGGAACACATAATAAAAGAGCAAAGGACTACGGATGGCAGACTAATGACAACAAGTGGGATCCCAGGAGAGATACAGTGCCGGAAGGCACAATGGGTGGATATGAGAAAAGGGTAGAGTATGGTCGTGATGGCAAGCCTTTAAAGCCTGTGTCAAGAAATGCCGGTAAGAGAAGGCGGGTTGTGAATAAGTTCAATGAGGAGTACGGTCTTAATCTTACAGACAACCAGGTACAGTGTATAGTTGACGCCTCCTACATGTCAGCAGGTTGGAAGACAGAGCTTACTGCCATGAACCAGAAATACGAGAATATATATGAGTGGTTGGAGTCGGATACCAGATGGCTTCGTGCATATCTGTATGTCCTGAGTATCCAGGATGTGTCTCCTGATTTTGAGGAACAGCACAGGATAGTAACCTCCACATTCCAGGAAATTTTTAATTACAGCGATTCACTCGGTGATATGTCATTGGATGAGAAGATTAAGACGATAAATGAGAAGTACTTTGCTTCATTTAATCGGGTTACTTATATGATCGCTTATAGATTTCTTGAATATCAGGGCTTCAAACATAAGCTTGACAGTGTGGAAGCCTTTAAATATCAGGATGAGATGGACAGGCTTAAGGGCAAGTACGATGACTATTTCAATGAGTTCAGTAAGAGTACCACATACCCCAATATTTAAAACCATATAGTCAGACATATTTAATTCCCATTTATTGAAATAATTCTTCAATAAATGGGAATTTTATGTTAGAATAAGACGATTTGTCCAATGGGCAGATCAGCTTGTGACAGGAGGGATGAGACGGAAGTCTGTTTCCGTACTCTACTTGACAGGGATGGCGACACATTTGCAGAGAAAACTGCGGATCTGCCCAGATATGGACTGGCAAGGTACTAACCGACTGTCATGTCATCAGTCTGGCTATAAACTGGGGTTTTTCTTCAAATATATCAGTAAAGTATTTGATTTCCCCCCCATAGTATCTGTTGGATGATGGAGCAGGGTTATTGCATGTTTCCCTGTCTGCCGAGTATTATAAAGCAACAGGTGCAAGGAGAAGCACAGATAAAATTCTCCGTTATTTGCTCCCCGGGCTGATGAAGAGTCATATCATATATGTCAGAATTACAAAAGATCCTGGCATATGGCGTCAGTAGTATCTGCCGGTGCAGATCGTAAATGCTGATGTTCTAAAGAGGAGGAAATAAAAAAATGGAAAAAAACAATTCCAACAACATCATTGAGCTGAGGAACATCTCACGAGTATTTGAAGATGGATTCGCAGCGGTTGACGGATTCAACCTGGAAGTAAAAAAAGGTGAATTCGTAACCTTCTTAGGCCCTTCGGGATGTGGTAAGACCACAACACTCAGAATGATCGCAGGGTTTGAAATCCCAACGTCAGGTGAAATTTTATTAGACGGCAGAGAGATAAGCAAGCTGCCACCAAATAAGAGACCTATTAATACGGTCTTTCAGAGGTATGCCCTTTTTCCACACCTGAATATTTTCGACAACATTGCATTCGGTTTGAAGCTTAAGAAGCTTCCTAACCAGGAAATCGTAAAAAAGGTTAAGCGAGTACTGGAAATGGTTGACCTTGAGGGATTTGAGAAACGTAAGGTTTCAACTCTGTCAGGTGGACAGCAGCAGCGTATAGCCATAGCCCGTGCCCTGGTAAATGAACCGGAGATACTTCTTCTTGACGAGCCTCTTGGTGCCCTTGATCTTAAGATGAGAAAAGAAATGCAGCTTGAGCTTAAGAATATGCACGAGAAGCTGGGGATTACATTTATCTATGTAACCCATGACCAGGAGGAAGCCCTTACCATGTCCGACAAGATCGTAGTTATGTCAGAGGGTAAGATACAGCAGATCGGAACTCCCGAGGATATATATAATGAGCCAAAGAATGCATTTGTAGCAGACTTTATCGGCGATAGCAATATCTTCAACGGAATAATGACAGGCAAGCTTAAGGTGCGTTTCTGCGGTGCGGAATTTGAGTGTCTTGATGATGTTGCAGAAGGAACTAAGATAGACGCAGTTGTAAGACCTGAGGACGTTGTGATAACAACACCTGATAAGGGTGCCATAAAGGGTGTTGTCACATCAGTGATATTCAAGGGAATACATTACGAGATCACTGTCCAGTCAGGAAAGAATGAGATAGTTATCCAGTCAACCAAGTCAGCCAAAACAGGAGAGGAAGTAGGCCTTAATATAGAGCCTGACGGAATCCATATCATGGTATCAGAGACAGCCATGAACCACATTGAGGCAGGGCTTAACAAGTCATATGAGCTTGATATATTTGACGGCGAGCTGGATTTCAATATAACAGATGTGTTAGCAGGCTCAAAGCTTGTGGATAATGTGCTTGTGGATGCCAGCGGAAACGAAATAGATCCGGACAAGCTTAAGATAATCCTTTCGGTTCTTCCTGAGGATATCGAGATGAGCGACGAAGAGGATGCAGGTATTGTAAACGGACATATCATCAACCTTATCTACAAGGGAGATCACTACAGCTATGTTGTCAGGACAGACGACGAGGAGGATTTCATTGTTGATGATGAGGACCTCTGGAACATGGACGACAGAGTCAGCCTTATAATACCACAGGACAAGATTAGATATTCAATAAAGAAATAAAGCGGAGGAAGCCATGAAAGGATTACGTTTTTCAAGAAAACAGCTTGGAATACCCTATGCATTATTTCTTATCTGCTTTGTGGTAGCACCACTGTTTGTAATTATATATTATGCATTTACAAATGGTGAGGGACAGTTTACTCTTGCCAATTTTACAGGATTTTTCACAAATCCCAATACCCTTGGAACTCTTTGCTACAGCTTCGCTCTGGCGGTTGTCACCACATGCGTGTGTCTGCTTCTGGCGTATCCCATCGGATACATACTTGCGAAGAGTAATCTCAAGAAAAAGGGCGTTATCGTCATGATATTTGTCCTTCCTATGTGGATAAATTTCACCTTGAGGATAACAGCCTTAAAGGAAATATTAACAATGATAGAGGGTAATCTGGCATACCATCCTTTTTTAAATTCCGTGATCGGTATGACCTACGATTTTCTTCCATTCATGATACTGCCATTGTACACAACAATGCTTAAGCTTGATAACAGCCTCCTGGAGGCGGCCAATGATCTTGGGGCAAATGCAGTCCAGACTTTCTTCAAGGTTACGCTTCCCCTTACCATACCGGGCATAATAAGCGGAGTTGTAATGGTATTCCTTCCGTCAATGACCAACTATGTTGTTCTTGACATGCTTTATAACAGCACATACATCATGGGTAGTCTTATCGGAAGCTATTTCTCAGCTTATAACTGGCATGGCGGATCAATGATAGCCCTTATACTTCTGGTGATCATACTTATCTTCACATTGTGTACCAACAGATTTGAGGATGATGACGCCAAGAACAGAGGAGGTGCGTTGTTATAATGAAGAAATTTGGCGGAACAATATTTATAATCATAATGCTGCTGTTACTCTACACACCTATACTGGTGCTGGCAGTGTACAGCTTTACTACTTCAGCAAATATTGGTACCATCCATGGATTTTCCATGGATAACTATGTGACCTTGTTCACAAAGGCAGAGCTTAGATCCATGATAATCGGAACGGTACTTCTGGCAGTGGGATCAGCGGTAATTGCCACAATACTTGGAACCATAGGTGCCGTAGGAGCGTATTATTCAAAGAAAATCTCAGCAGGAGCTATCGGTGCCATGAACCAGATCCCTGTTGTAAATGCGGACGTTGTAACAGGCTTCTCGATCTGCATACTTCTTATCGTTGTGTGCGGAATGAATAAGGAGAGCTTTGTTCCTCTTGTTATCGGACATGTAGTGCTGTCTGCACCATTTGTGTATCTCTCAGTAGTACCGAAGCTTAAGCAGATGGACAGCAGCCTCTATGAGGCAGCCCTGGATCTTGGAGCTTCACCGGCATACGCATTGTTTAAGGTTGTGCTTCCACAGATCGTGCCGGGTATCGTGTCGGGATTTGCCCTTGCAATAACTCTGTCATTGGATGATTATTTCATAGCAACCTACACTAAGCCTGCCACATTTGACACCATAAGCACTTATGTTGTAAATGCCACCAAGGGATCCCAGACAGAGACCAAGACAGCCCTCTGGGCACTGTCCACAGTGATCTTCCTGATAGTTATAATCGTGGTAGTTATCATGAATATAGCCGGCAGGAACGACGACAAAAATAAAGAAAATGCCCACCCACAGAAGGTACGTAGGCAGAGACTGGAAAAGGGGGCGGCAAAATAATGAGAAAAAGTGAGATCAATAACAGACATACATTGATAACCGGAAATAAATGCGGCAGGATCATTTCACAGATTACCGAAAAAAGCAGAGGCAGTATCGGATCATATGTGAGAAGAGCCACGGCAGTTACTCTTGCGGCTGCCATGCTTGGAGCAAGCCTTCCGGTATATGCCAAAGCACCGGAAACCGGTAATGTAACAAATGTGGTTTCCGCTGGGAAAGGTCGGAATATAAATGATGAGGCTGACCCGGCAGAAGGTTCTGTTTCGGCAGATAATAAAGATGGTGATAAGGCTGGAAATACAGCCTCCGATGGTAATGCTGCCGGAAAAGGTGATGATGTTGTAACCCTCAGGGTCTGCAACTGGGAAGAGTATATCGACCTTGGCGGCTGGGACGAAGACGAGGCAATGGAGCTTGAGAATGGTCAGACCATATATGGCGACAGACCGATATATCAGGAATTTGAGGACTGGTATTATGAGAACTACGGCGTGAAGGTTAAGGTGGAGTACTCCTGCTTCGGTACAAATGAGGAGCTATACAGTATGCTTACCCTTGGTGACAAGTATGATCTTGTATGTCCTTCTGATTATCTTATAATGAAGCTCATGAAGGAGGAGGCGGTAGTGCCTTTCTCAGATGAGTTCTTTGATGAAAGCAAGGAAGACAATTACTATGTTAAGGGAGTGTCTCCTTATATCAGAAATGTATTTGACGAGAACGAGATAAATGGCGAAAGCTGGAGCAAATATGCTGCCGGTTACATGTGGGGACTTACAGGAATACTTTATAATCCTGAATACGTTTCATATGATGAGGCGTCCACATGGGCGATCATAAATAATCCAAAGTTCAGCCGTCAGGTTACGGTTAAGGATAATGTAAGAGACACATATTTCGCAGCCCTTGGTGTTTATAAGCATGATCTTCTTACAAGTGATGAATTTGTAAATGCATCTGATTATAGTAACAGACTTCTTGAGGAAATGAACGATGTAAGCGAGGATACTATTGATGATGTGGGAAATCTTCTTCAGGATGTAAGGGATAATGTGTATGCATTTGAGACGGACAGCGGTAAGGCTGATATTGTGTCAGGAAAGATCGTTGCCAATTACCAGTGGTCAGGAGATGCAGTATATGCCATGGATCAGGCAGAGGAGGACGGTGTAAGCCTTGACTTCGCAATACCTGAGGAGTGTACAAATCTCTGGTTTGATGGCTGGGTAATGCTTAAATCAGGAATTTCTGAGGATTCAAGAAAGCAGCAGGCGGCTGAGGCATTTGTCAATTATGTGTCAAGACCTGACAATGCAGTGAGGAACATGTACTACATCGGTTACACCTCAGTAATATCCGGTGGGGATGACGATACAATAATTGATTATGTGGATTACAATTTCGGTGCAGAGGAAGACGAGGAGGATACATTTGACTATAATCTCGGCTACTTCTTCGCAGGGGATGAAAATTCCGAGGATTACATCGTGACTGCACCTATGGAGCAGATGAACAGACAGCTCACAGCCCAGTACCCTTCGGCGGAGGATATCTCCCACAGTGCCATCATGCTGTGCTTCGATGATGACGCCGCCGCCAACATCAACCAGATGTGGATTGATGTGCGTTGCTACAATATCAAGGATGTGCCTGTAGGCATATGGATATTTGCAGGGGCAGTGGTAGTGTTGATAGTCGCTGCCATTGTGAGAAGGAAAATGCAGATGAGGAAGTACTAAGAATAAGCATTAGCAGCTGATAATCAATAATATAGGGAATAAAAAGTACAGGTAAACATCGGTGAGTGATACTGATGGTTTGCCTGTATTTTTTTGCTATGGCGGCGAGGCGGGTGCAACATGTTTGCATAATTAATACCTTAATTATGTATAATTTTTAAGGGAAAATTGCTGAGGGGGGATCAGGAAAAAATACTTATTATGTGCGACTGAAATAAATTGTTTTGCATGAACCTTTTTTGAGTACTCTAAAAAGTGCAAATTTTCCACCACCCCATAACCGTATAATCAAGAAAAAGTTGATAAACAAGTTATGGGAGGATGAAAGAAATGAGTACTAACGACATTAACAATTCAAACAATACAAACGGACAGGGAGTATCCGGTACATATGGTTCTATACCGACACCGAATACAATGTACCAGAACAGCCAGTATCAGAATACAGGATATGCAAATACCGGATATGCTGCCGGCGATTATCAGGGCTACGGATATCAGAATACATCATATACCGGAGCAGCATATAATAACAGCACAACACAGGATGGCGGATATTCAGGTGCACAGCCATCGAAGGATGTCTTCAAGGATGTATTCGTGGAGGAGACAGAGAGCGTAGTTGCTACACTTGATAACAGCTATGTCAAGAATATGGTGACAGGACAGGGTGTTAAGAAAGATCAGGTAGTGCTGTCGGATAAGAGATTGTATTACAATCACAAAAAGGGGATTATTGATACTTCCGCTTCAAGAGAATGTGTGAATGTAGATGATATTACAGGAACCAAGATTGCGAATACAAGCCGTGTTGGTTTTTTGATCAGCGCGGTGGTGATATTCATAATCGGACTCATTATCAGGTCAGCAGTCCCTAAGAGTATGAATGGCGTGGTATTGGCATTGGCAATAATGATACCATTGGCATATATCATTATTTTTTTCATCACAAAGAATAAGTACCTCTTTGTTGAATATGCAGGTGGCAAAATAGCCTTAAAGGTAAAGCTCTACGGTATGGATAATGTAATCGCATTTCAGAAGGCAATATACAAGACCAAGGCTAAGAATGCTCATAAGTAAATAGAAAATATGCGTAAACCGCATACAGACAAGCAGGGAGATATAACCCGCAGTGACCATAGTTAATATGTGTCACCGGGGCTATATCTCCCTGTTTGTCGTCATGATTGTTTACTACCTGGATTACCTGACAGTCTTACAGCACAGAATATCCATAACTGTTAACAATAGCCTCGATCTTCTGGCCTGCCTTACACATAGGACACTCCTCATGAGGGTATGTCTTGTAATCAGGAAGATCCTTTGAGTTGAACAGTGAATGAACAGGATAACCGTCTACTTCTGCTGTAGCTGAGAAGATCGCTGAAATGCCTGAAATAGTACCGCCGTAATACTCAATACACTCAAGGCTCTTCTTGATAGTTTTACCTGTTGTGGCTGAAGCAAGGAGAAGAAGAACATTCTTGCCCTTGATCATAGGCTGGAGGTTGTCACGGAAGATGAGCTGGCCTGAGCTGTGAACCTCAGGAGTTACAATGTATATGGTCTGGTGCTGGTTCATTGACACGATACCATTTGCAGTAAGTGCATCTGCAAGATAAGCACCGATGACCTCTGTGCCATCCATACATACAATAGTATCAACTATTGTAGATGAAATATATTCTGTTGCCATTGCACGGGCAGCAGCCAGAGCCATCTTTCTTCTGACCTTGATGGTTGTCATATCAATGTACTGATTGATGTGTGAGTGGTTGGTGGCGAAATGACCATTTACAACCTTGATGTCTAATGAATTGTTATAAGATGATGTAACTTTGATTGGTTCGAATTGCATGTTATTTACCCCTTTCTTATTTGCACGACTCGTAAAACGATTTCGTTTTTTTTTTTTTTTATTTATTTATTGTAATGATGTCCGTGACATCGTTACGCTGCAGCAACCCTTGCCGTAGGCAATTTCTAATGGTTGCTGCTCTACTTTACACAATCTCAAGGATTGTATTTACCAGAAGGTCATTCTGCTTAGGATTCATGAAGCAGAAGCGGATGTACTTGTTGCCAAGGCCGGTCATGTCGGCACAGCTTCGTATGTATAATCCCCGGTTTATACAGTGGCTTACCACATCTGCGGCAGTGATGTCCGGCTTCAACAGCTCCACAAGCATAAAGTTCGCCGCAGGCCTTATGAGCCTGATGGATTTTCTTGCAGAGAGAGCAGAGCACACAAGGTTACGCTCGGTGGTTATTACTTCTGCAGAACGGGATATGTAGGAAGCGTCCTTGAACATATCAATTCCGGCTAACTCGGCAAATCTGTTGATGGAATAAGGAAATCCTGCGATCTCCAGAGTTTTCTTGAATACTGCATTTGAAGTTATGGCATATGCAAGGCGGAGCCCCGGCACAGCAAAGAACTTGGTAGTATTTCTCAGGATGATCATGTTGTCGTATTCATTTGTCAGTGAAACGGCTGTCTCATTCTGCCAGTTGGCACAGAAGTCCATGTATTCCTCGTCAACCACCAGGAAGATATCATTTCCGGTGCAGATCTTGCAAATGAAGTTCATTGATTCCCTGTCAATAAGCTTTGATGTGGTTCCGTTTGGATTGGAGATGAAGACCATATCAAGCTCTTCGCTTAAGTTAGATATAAGGTCGGCGATATCAAGGACGAAGTCGTCCTCTGCCTTGGTTTCGTAGTAAATTATCTCACAGCCGTTTAGCTTAAGCAGCTTCTCATAATTGTGAGCACCGGGAGTGATGAGCAATGCTTTCTTAGGCGAATTAAATTCAATAAGCAGCTTGATAAATTCATAGGAACTGCTGCCGACGATAATATTTCCGACAGGAGCACCCACATAAGAAGAAATGCTGTCCTTAAGCTCCGTGTAATTGTTGTCGGGGTATTCAGACAGTGCGTCAATATGAGCACTTACAACATTCTTCACAGAATCCGGAATCCCCAAAGGATTCATGTTCAGATCGTATCTCACGGTCTCATAGCTCGCAATGAGATTTTCTGTAGACAGATTTGGCGTACCCTTAACCATAAAAAACCCTCTTTCTGCAATGTATCGCATCTTCATGTGAGAAAAGTTGATACATTTCTAATTATAATGTTTAAAAAATTACCTTCTTTTGTTATAATCACTTTATACGTCTGTATGTAATTATACAGATTATAAGGTCTAAAAACAAGTCTAAGACCTGTTTTAATGTAATGGCAACGGAAAAAGTGCGACATGTCTGCATGTCTGCATTGGGCGACTGCCGATATTAAAAAACGGGGTGACATGTTGGTTCAGGAGATTTTGATATGAAGGCGATTGTAGAAGAATATGCCAGGGGCGAGTTCGAGGTCAAGAGACCTGAGGTAGAGATATCCGTGGCAAGACTGGCTCTTGAGGTAGAGGCGGGAACCCTGTACAGGGGTTCATTCACAATTAAATCTGCAAATGACATGAATATAAAGCTTATGGTATTTGACAGCAGATACCTTATAGATTTCAAGAGTCATACCTTTGTGGGCAGGAAGAATGAGATTGCCTTTTCTTTTAATGCGGAAAATATTGAACCGGGAAAGACATTTGTGGGTAATATAAATGTGGTCTCAGACGGCGGTGAGTTCAGGATACCTTATAACATTGAGGTGGTTGAACCGATGATCACCGTGGGAGATAAGAAGATAAAGGATCTGTTCCAATTTGCTGCATTTGCAGAGGAAGCACCGGGCGAAGCCCTTACGGTGTTCCTTGATGATGACTTCAAGAGAGTGTTCTTAAAGGACAAGGACATGGAGGCAAGGGCATACCACAGCCTGAGAAAATGTGTGAACATGGAACAGGCTATGGAAGATTTCCTTGTGTACACCCATAAGAAGAGGGCACTTACACTGCAGGCGGCAGAGAAGGAGATCCTTATCGAAATGCCAACTGAGCTTGTGAGAGCCGGTATCAATATAAGCAAGAATACCTGGGGATATGTGAAGGCTGCCGTAAGGAGCGACTGTGATTTCCTTATGCCGGAGATGAAGGAGATCGATCGTGACAGCTTCACAGGCAATAACTGTAAGCTCACATTCCTTATTAACCCTGACAGGATCAAGGACGGAGTAAATACCGGCAATATCTACGTTGAGAATCCGTATCAGACCATCTGTATCAAGATAGGAATAAAACTTCCGGATACAGAGAAGGTTGCTCCGAAGGTCAGAGAGATGAACCTGACTATGAAGAGGGATGAAGAGGCAATAGTCAGGGCATATATAGATTTCAGGACTGACAGGATAGATTTGTCTAAGTACATAGATACCACCAAGATATGTCTTGTTGAACTTCTCAAGTTCAGACCCGAGATGAAGTTATACAGGCTGGGGCTGCTCCATATGAACATCCTTGAGGGAAGAATCGAGTATGCAAAGCATGAGTTTGAGAGGATAGACAGTGAAAATCCCGAGAGAAAAGATGGAGATATGGAGAGGTGCTATTACAGCTACCTTAAGGCACTGGTTACCAGGGATGAAACTGTCATTAAAGAGACTGCAGCTATGACCAGAGAGTGTTTCAGAAGCAACAGGGATAAATTGTTTTACTTCTGGATACTTCTTTTTATAGATATAAGATACACAGAGGACAAATGGACCTTATATGAGGACATACAGACTCTGTACGATATGGGAATCAACAGTCCCGTTATATATTTTGAGATATGTGACATGTTCAACAAGCAGCCTCTTATGTGCAAGCAGGCAGGGCTTCTTGAGATATCGGCCATAAGATGGGGCATGAGGCATGACTTTATTTCCGAAGATGTGTTGATGGAGTATATCAAGGCATGTGGAAGACTTAAGATTTTTGATGAACATGCATTTAAGCTCCTTGAGGAGATCTATGAGGTTCATAGGTTCACTGAGGCTCTTAATGTAATCTGTGGTATCCTCATAAGAAATCACAGGTATGACATGGCATATCATGAGTATTACAGTAAGGCCTTAGAGGATAATCTTAAGTATATCGGGCTTAACGAGTGCTTCCTTAAGAGCATGGACAAGTCCAGATATGACCTTATACCTGAGGCGATACTCAGATACTTCTTATACAAGAACACCCTTGATGAGAAGGAACTGGCATACCTTTACGCCAACATAATCATGAACAAGGAAGCAAATGGCAGTGTATATAATGAATATACACCATCCATGACTGCCTTCATGGAGAAGATGATAGTTAAGGGAGAGGTGAGCGATGATCTCACAGTGATCTATGATGAGTTCTTAGAGCCTGAGACCGTCAGCGAAGAATTTGCCCCGACCCTGATAAATATAATATTCAGAAGAAAGTTTGTATGCAGGAATAAAAACATAAAGACAGTGGTCGTAAGCCATGGGGAACTTAAGGATGCCCAGGTGGTAAATGTTAAAAACGGTGAAGCCTATGTGGAGATTGTATCAAAGGATGTGGTGCTCACACTCCTTGACGGCAGGGGAGGCAGGTATGCCGGATCTGTGGGATACAGGCTTGAGAGGATCGTGGATGAGAAGAGCTATATGGATATCTGCAAGGAATATAATTTCAAGGATTACAGATATCTGTTATGTGCATACAACAACATTGACAGCTTTGATAATAAGGATTCAGAACATATAAATATTGCCAGAAACATAATTGCCTGTCCTGAGCTTTCAGACAAGATCAAGCAGCAGGCTGTAAGACAGATGATCAGCTACTATCATGAGAATTATGATGGTGAGATACTGGCAAAATACATGCTTAAGCTGGATCTTGACTATGTTAAGCCTTATGACTCCACAGAGCTTACAGAGTATATGGTAGAGCTTGAACTTATGGACATGGCATTTGACATGGTGATGAGGTTCGGCTATATGGATGTGGCTGCCGAGCCGTTGGTGAAGCTTGCGGAGTATGGCATAGGCAGCAAGAAGTACGAGGATACCAGGGAGCTGATATCCATGTGCGTATATCTCTACAAGAGAGGCTACGCAACGAAGAACATTCTTTCTTTCCTTGGAAATAATTTCAACGGTTCCATCACGGACATGGCAGATCTCTTCAAGAGCGTAAGCAATACCTACAGAGATATAGATATGCTGGCAGAGAATATCCTTGCCCAGAGTATGTTCGCAAATGGATATACGGAATCCATATATGATATATTTGATGTGTACTACAAGGGCAGGAGCAGAGGCATGGTCATAAAGGCCTTCCTCAGGTATTGTGCCCACCAGTACCTTATAAAGGAACAGAAGATTCCTGCGAATGTCATGGAGTGCCTGTACTGTGAGATAGAGAAAATGAACATTACAGACGAGATATCCAGAATGGCACTGCTGTATTTCTTCAGCAATTGCGGAGGACATTACAACAGGGAGCAGAAGGAATGGATCAGAAAGAATGTGAAGGCATTTGTGAGTGCGGGAAAGATACTCCCGTTTTTCCGTGCCTTTGTAAGCTTCGTAACGCTGCCGGGAGACACAGACTTCAAGACCTACATAATATTCAAGGGTGAGAAGGACATGTCGGTATGGATCAGCTACAGCTTCGGAAATGAAAGCGTTAATATGGCGAAGTACAAATCCGAAAGGATGAACGAGATAATACCGGGAGTGTATGTTAAGGAAGTGGTTGTATTCCATGGGGAAAATCTCGTATATTCAATAGATTGTGATGAGAGCGGCAGAAGCTCCATAGTGGAGAGTGAAGCATTAAAGAATAAGCCACTCGATAAGGGAAGCAGCAACAGATTTGAGCTTATAAACCACATGCTCATAAGTCAGGAAACAAGAGATGACCAGGCCCTTATGGAGGCCATGGAGACATATCTTAACAATATACATTTCTTCGAGGAGAACCTGATCATATTGTAGGCGATGTCACGAGACCATAAGGGTAGCATGGTACAGATATTTTAGCAAACAGAAATTTGCAGGAGATAGATAAATGGCGGAATTTTCATTGTATCTCGGCATGGATATAGAGCCGGATCATACACAGCTTAGTTATTACAATATACAGAAGAGAGAACCTGAATCTGTAAGTGATACTGCAGATGAAGCTTCCTACCTCCTGCCTAATACCCTGTATGTGGCAACAAAGACCGAACAGACAGAGGGGGAGGCCGACAGGAAATGGTATGTGGGAAGCCAGGCGGTGAGACGGGGCATAGACGGCTCAGGTATGCTGGTGGATGATATATACAACCGCGTCATGTTGAATGACGATGTATGGATAAATGACAAGAAATACAGGGCCAGGGATTTATTTGTCAAGATGGCAAGGCTCCATCTGGAGGAGTTCTTAAAGAGCTTTGATGAATATACCATTGAGAAGCTGGTGGTCACAGTTGCAGACACAGATCCTTATATAATAGATGCTTTAAGGAAACTGAGGATAGAACTTAAGCTTGATGAGGAACAGTTTGAGATACAGGGACACGAGAGAAGTGCTGTGTATTATATATTCCATCAGCCTGAGGTACTTAGAAACAACAGCGTGGCATTATTTGACTACAGTAAAAAAGGACTGTTCTACTACAGCCTAAGCCAGCAGAGAAACAGATCTCCGTACAGGATAGAGATAAGCGAGGCTGATTTCTCAGACAAGATGTCCGGGGGTAGTCAGGCTGCTGACAAGGAGGATCTTGACGATCTCTTTTTAGAGGTGGTTAAGGAGACTGTCACACTGGAGAACATTTCTTCTGTATACCTTACAGGTGTGGGCTTTGATGGTGACTGGATGGAGAGATCCACCAATTTCCTGTGCCAGGGCAGAAGAGTATTTGCCGGACAGAACATGTACGTGAAGGGCGCCTGCTACAGAGCATTTGCAGTACATGAGAAGAGAGATGTGCTGGACAATTACATCATCTGTTCAGATACGGTAGTGATGTATGACGTGGGTATCAACCTTATGGACAATGCCAATTCCCTGTATATCATCTCGGAAGCAGGCAGGGAATGGTTCAATACAAGAAATAAGATCAGCATTTTCTTAGATGATACAGACAGACTTGATATAGTATTCAGAAATATGCTGACAGGAGATAAGACGGTCCAGAGTATGCAGATTGCAGGTCTGCCTAAGAGACCGCCTAAGACTACAAAGATATCACTTGAGGTGGAGTTTTATGACAGCGAAAGCGGAGCCATGATAATAAGGGATGAGGGCTTTGGTATGCTCTATCCTACCACGAACAAGATATACAGGAAGGAATTCGATTTGCATGGGGAAGATAATAGTATGCAAGACTAAAACTGCAGATGATCCTTATATGTTCCTAAACACTAAGGTGTCGGTCTATTCCTATGAAGAGCTGTGTTACTATATATACAACAACATGGTGCTGATCGGCAGGGATGATGTAACGGAACGGCTTGCCATGTGGATAAGGAAGGAACTGGATATGCCGGAACTTGCGGGAAGGCTTGAAAGTCTCATGGAGAAAGAAGCATTTACCCAGGATATTCTTATTGAAATAATCACCGCCGGCAATTATTATGGAACAGACGAGATACGTGCCTTCATGAAGGAGTGCCAGAAGATAAGGGGATATTCAAAGTACGAGCTTTTAAAGGCTAAGGCTGACGGCTATTATCGCTATAAGCATTACATAAAAGCCGGAGCTATGTATGATGAGATAATAAAGAATTTTCCTGAGTCCCAGGGCACGGAGGTGTTCCTCGGAAATGTATATCACAACAAGGCTGTGGTGTTGTCCGGAAATCTCCAGAGGGAGGAGGCGAGACAGTGCTTCCTTAAGGCATATAAGCTTAACCACAATGAGGAGTCACTGATAGAGTATCTTTATGTGACAGCCGTTACTGTGGATTCTGCCACATTAAAGAGGGAGATCAAGAGACATGGTATGCCGGAGAGCTTCTTCGATGATGTTATGATGGAGATCGCTGACTGCAAGGATGATGTGGCAGAGATGACCATATATAATAAAGTCCAGAAGGCGGTGTATAATAAGCTTCATGGAAATATTTCCGACTATGACAGACGAGTGGACAGCGTTCTTACGGAGCTTAAGGACGATTTCAGAAAACAGCTGGCATAGTGACAATTTGCAGATATAGATTTATAATGCAATATGCATAAATATTAAAGAAGGTGTCACAGACATTATTACAAAGAAAAGCACGCCATAACTTCGTGAGCCGTGCCATTAGATAGAAAGGATGCAGATTATGAAAGAACTAGAAAAAACCTACAATCCGGCGGAGATTGAAGACAGACTGTACAGGAAATGGGAAGAGAAGAAGTATTTCCATGCAGAGGTAGACAGGAGTAAGAAGCCATTTACAATAGTAATGCCACCTCCAAATGTAACAGGACAGCTTCACATGGGACACGCTCTTGACAATACAATGCAGGATATCCTCATCAGATTTAAGAGAATGCAGGGATACTCAGCATTGTGGCAGCCGGGAACCGATCATGCCGCAATAGCAACAGAGGTTAAGGTTACAGAGAAGCTTAAGGCCGAGGGAATAGATAAGAAGGAGATCGGACGTGAGGCATTCTTGAAGCATGCCTGGGCATGGAAGGAAGAGTACGGCAACCGTATCGTCAGCCAGCTTAAGAAGATGGGTTCATCCGCCGACTGGGATCGTGAGAGATTTACCATGGATGAGGGCTGCTCAAAGGCCGTTACAGAGGTGTTCTGTAATCTCTATGAGAAGGGCTATATCTACAAGGGTTCAAGGATCATAAATTGGTGTCCTGTATGTAAGACATCTATCTCAGACGCTGAGGTTATACATGAGGAGCAGGAAGGACATTTCTGGCATATCAACTATCCTGTAGTTGGAGAGCCGGGAAGATTCGTAGAGATTGCTACAACCCGTCCAGAGACACTTCTCGGTGATACAGCCGTAGCTGTAAATCCTGATGATGAGAGATATAAGGATATAGTAGGAAAGATGTTGGAGCTTCCTCTTACCGACAGACAGATTCCTGTTATTGCGGATCCGTATGTTGACAAGGAGTTCGGAACAGGCTGTGTTAAGATTACACCTGCCCATGATCCTAACGACTTCGAGGTAGGAAAGCGTCATAATCTTGAAGAGATAAATATCTTGAATGATGATGCCACCATTAACGAGCTGGGTGGCAGATATGCCGGAATGGATCGTTATGAGGCAAGAAAGCAGATGGTTGCAGACCTTGACGCTCTGGGACTTCTGGTTAAGGTTGTTCCGCACAGCCATAACGTAGGTACTCATGACAGATGTAAGACAACTGTTGAGCCAATGATCAAGCCTCAGTGGTTCGTACGTATGAAGGAAATGGGTGAGGCTGCCCTCAAGGTAGTTAAGACAGATGAGCTTTCATTTGTACCTGAGCAGTTTGACAAGACATATATCCACTGGCTGGAGAACATCAGAGACTGGTGTATATCAAGACAGCTCTGGTGGGGACACAGAATACCTGCATGGTACTGTGCAGACTGTGGTGCAACAACAGTAAGCAGACAGACACCTTGCAAGTGCAGCAAGTGCGGAAGTGCAAATATAACACAGGATGAGGATACCCTTGATACATGGTTCTCATCAGCATTATGGCCATTTTCAACTCTCGGCTGGCCTGACAAGACTCCTGAGTATGATTACTTCTATCCTACAAGTGTGCTTGTAACAGGATATGACATCATCTTCTTCTGGGTAATCCGTATGGTATTCTCAGCACTGGAGCAGACAGGAAAGAGCCCATTCAAGCATGTGCTTATCCACGGCCTTGTCCGTGATGATCAGGGACGTAAGATGAGTAAATCCCTTGGAAATGGTATCGACCCTCTTGAGGTTATCGACAAGTACGGTGCAGACGCACTCCGTCTCACACTTATCACAGGTAATGCACCCGGAAATGATATGCGTTTCTACTGGGAGCGTGTTGAGAACTCAAGAAACTTTGCAAATAAGATATGGAACGCAACTCGTTTCATAATGATGAATATGGAGAAGGCAGACTTCTCACAGGTTAAGTTAAGCGACCTTACCATTGCAGACAGATGGATACTTTCAAAGGTAAATGACCTTGCGGTAGCTGTAACAGAAAACCTTGACAAGTACGAGCTCGGTATTGCTGTTCAGAAGGTATACGACTTCATCTGGGAGGAATTCTGTGACTGGTATATAGAGATGGTTAAGCCAAGACTCTACAATGATGATGACACCACAAAGGCAGCAGCTCTCTGGACGCTCAAGACAGTCCTTATAAATGCATTGAAGCTTCTGCACCCATACATGCCATTTATCACAGAGGAGATCTTCTGTAACATTCAGGATGAGGAGGAGTCTATCATGATCTCCAAGTGGCCTGAGTACAAGGAAGAGTGGAGCTTCAAGGCAGACGAGGAAGCTGTTGATACCATCAAGGCAGCAGTCCGTGCCATCAGAAATCTCCGTACAGGAATGAATGTACCACCAAGCAAGAAGGCCTCGGTTTATGTAGTGTCAGAAAAGTCGGAGATAAGAGACAGGTTCGAGGCTTCAAAGAACTTCTTCGCAACCCTTGGATATGCAAATGCTGTATATGTTCAGGAGGATAAGACAGGAATAGATGCAAATGCTGTATCAACAGTTATCCATGATGCAGTGCTTTACATTCCTCTTGCAGAGCTTGTTGATATCGACAAGGAGATCGAGAGACTCAAGGGCGAGGTTAAGAAGCTTGAGGGCGAGATAAAGAGAGCTTCAGGCATGCTTGCAAATCCTAAGTTTGTTGACAAGGCACCTGCAGCAAAGGTTGAGGAAGAGAGAGCTAAGCTTGCAAAGTATACAGAGATGAAGACCCAGGTAGAGGAGAGACTTTCACAGCTTATTTAAGTTTATTGAAATCACAGGAAACACAGAGTGTTTGGGTTTAAGATGTAGGCACATTACATTTTTCCGGGAATATTATAATATCATGCACCCCGTATAATAGGAAATCACGTTGACTGAGAGGTTCTTGATGTTATGAGATTCAGAAATATTCCCATAAGGAACATCATATCAGAGGCCATGAATACAGGTGGTATCATAATTGATGTTCGGACCAAAGCGGAATTTGATTCGGGGCATATACCTCTTGCCCTGAATGTTCCTTTAGATACAATAAAGTCAAAGAATTACAGGCTGCCGAAAAGCAAGACCCTGCTGGTGTATTGTATGCATGGAGGAAGCAGTGCTGTGGCTGCCAAGCGGTTATTTGATGACGGCTATGATGTTGTTAATGCCGTGGGCGGATTGAAGCAGTACAAGGGAGCGCTCAGCAGATCGTAAAGTAATTATGCCAAAATTATTGCTGCAATGATCTTAAAATGCAAAGTATAAATTGCAGAGCTGTAATGACAATGGTTTAAAGAGGGAAGTATAAAATATAGAAATGTCATATACGAGATGTTCGGTATGTATAAGATCATGTGATATGACATTGATAAACAGATAAATTAAGAATCCGGGCTCTGTAATATATTCTCCGGTGTAGGGAAGGTGTGGAGCCTGGATTTAAGGTTTTATTTTAGAACTTGATCAGGAGTAAATACGGGATGATAGATAATTTAGACAGAGTGGAGCTTATTGCTCCCTGCCATTTTGGTCTGGAGTCAGTACTGAAGAAGGAAATATTGGAGCTTGGATACGAGATCGTGTCTGTGGAGGACGGGCGTATTACATTTGCAGGAGATGTGGAAGCAATAGCCCGGGCAAATGTATTCATAAGGACCGCAGAGAGGATCATGCTTAAGTGCGGAAGCTTCAAGGCAACCACATTTGACGAGCTCTTTGAGGGGACGAAGGCGATACCTTGGGAGAATATACTTACCAGGGACGCGAAGTTCTGGGTTTCAAAGGCAACCTCCAACAAGAGTGCATTATTTTCACCGTCAGATATCCAGTCCATTGTGAAGAAAGCAATGGTTGAGAGGATGAAGCAGACCTACCATGTGAACTGGTTCACAGAGGAGGGGGCGTCATATCCTGTCCGCGTATTTATCTTCAAGGACATAGTTACCCTGGCAATCGACACCTCGGGAATATCTCTTCACAAGAGAGGCTACAGAAGGCTGGTAGGTAAGGCACCGATCTCAGAGACTCTGGCGGCTGCTCTTATTATGCTGACACCGTGGCACAAGGACAGAGTGCTGGTGGATCCTTTCTGCGGAAGCGGAACATTTCCAATAGAGGCTGCCATGATCGGGGCAAATATCGCACCGGGAATGGACAGGGACTTCACCGCAGCGGAGTGGGTGAAGATCGGAAATAAAAAGATGTGGTATGAGACCATAGACGAGGCTCATGACATGATAGATAATGACGTGAAGATGAATATCCAGGGTTACGATCTGGACGGCGACATAGTGAAGTGTGCCATGGAGAATGCCAGATGTGCAGGCGTGGACAAGCATATTCATTTTCAGCAGAGGGATGTTAAGGATCTCAGCAATCCTAAGAAGTATGGCTTTGTAATGACCAATCCACCTTACGGTGAGAGACTTGAGGAGAAGGAAGCCCTTCCGGAGTTGTACAGAACCATTGGTGAAGCCTACAGAAATCTGGATAGCTGGTCCATGTTCCTGATCACCTCTTACAAGGACGCTGAGAAATATATAGGCAGAAAAGCCGACAAGAACAGGAAGATATACAACGGAATGATAAAGTCCTATTTCTATCAGTTTATGGGCCCGAAGCCACCGAGAAGATCATGATATTAAGAGGCTCTGGCAATGGCTATATAGGTGAAGACGACATGTCATAAATTGACCTTGTAGACAGCACCTGTGATGGTGTGAAAAATGGCGTTACAGGTGACATTTATGAGAATGTGTGATAGGTGTAAAAATGGCGTTGCAGTCGGAATTTATGATATCGTGTGAGGAATCACATAATGGATGAGATTTGTGTTGGCGTAAGAAGGAGAAGCGTATGAAGAAGCTAATATTTGCAACAGGGAATGAAAATAAGATGAAAGAGATCCGCATGATCTTTGCGGACTGTGGCTATGAGATACAGTCCATGAAGGAAGCGGGAATAGACATAGATATAGTTGAGGATGGAAAGACATTTGAAGAGAATGCCATAATCAAGGCTGAGGCTATCAGAAATGTGGCAAATTGCCTTGTACTGGCAGACGATTCCGGCCTTGAGGTTGACTATCTGGACAAGGCACCGGGAATATATTCAGCAAGATTTATGGGGGAGGATACATCCTACAGAATTAAGAACAAGGCTATCATAGACAAGCTTGAGGGAGTTCCTGACAGCGAGAGGACAGCCAGGTTCGTATGTGCCATTGCGGCAGCATTTCCGGATGGCAGGACAATAACAAGACGCGGAACCATAGAGGGAATAATAGGATATGAAGAGCGTGGCGAGAATGGATTTGGATATGATCCTATCTTCTTCCTGCCAGACAGAGGTGTGTCAACAGCAGAGCTGTCACCTGAGGAGAAGAACGAGATAAGCCACAGAGGAAATGCACTTAGATTGATAAAGGAAGTAATCGATGAAAATTCTGATAATTAGTGATACTCATGGAAGACGAAGCAGCATTGTAAAGGTTGCTGAGAAGGTGGGTGAGGTGGACATGGTGATCCATCTTGGAGACATTGCCGGAGATCTTGAGTATGTGGAGGAAATGTTCGATTGCGAGATCCACATGATCGCAGGAAATAATGATTTTATGTGTGGACTTCCACGGGAGGAAGAGCTTGAGATCGAGGGAAAGAAGGTATTCATAACCCACGGACATTTGCATAAGGTGGGCTTTGGAACTGACGATCTCTATGAGCTTGCGGTGAGGAACGGCTATGACATCGTACTGTACGGACATACCCATGTGCAGAAGGTGGAGAACCGCAATGGAATATACATTGCAAATCCCGGCTCGCTGGCACTTCCGCGGGACGGTGCAGAGGGGAAATTCATCCTTCTGGAATTCGATCAGAACGGAACACCATTCTTCGCAGAAAATTCATTAAAGAGAGAGTACAGATCCTACACTGATTGGTTCTTTTAAAGAGAGAGTACAGATCCTACACTGGTTGGTTCTTTTAAAGAGAGAGTACAGATCCTACACCGATGGATTCTCTTAAGGAGAGACTATTTAGTGGAAAGTAAGGGGCAGCCCAGTAAGCTGCCCCTTTGTTGGAGATAGATACAGGTTGGGACCTGGATTATGACTTAAATTAATGTAATGGGAAAACAAGTCAGGATTACAGTATATGGAGGATACAGGATTGAAGAAGCGTGACATAATAACAGGAACTATTGCGGAATATGATTTCCCAAACAAGGGAAGCTTCATGTGCGGCGATAGAAAGGTTACAATAAAAGGGGCACTTCCCGGACAGGAGGTAAGTGCACAGGTAATAAAATTAAAAAGCGGCCGGGCAGAAGCAAGAACCTTGGAAGTCCTCAAGCCGTCACCGCTTGAAGATAGTAAACCGGTGTGCTCACATTTTGGTCAGTGTGGAGGCTGCAGCTATCAGACCATGAGCTATGAGAACCAGTTGAAGTTGAAAGCCGATATGGTGAAGAAGCTTTTAGATGGGGTGATAAATACAGAAGAAAATCCATACAAATGGGAAGGGATAATTGGTTCTCCTGTTACATCCGGATATAGAAATAAGATGGAATATTCATTTGGAGATGAATATAAGGATGGCCCCCTTGCCCTTGGACTTCATAAGAAGAATAGCATGTACGATATCGTCCAGATGGAAGACTGTGATATTGTAAGTGCTGATTACAACATGATCGTTGGTTATACAGTGAAGTTCTGCAAAGAAAATAATTTGCCATATTATAAGAAAATACAGCACACAGGGCTGCTCAGGCATCTAGTCATAAGACAGTCATACACTTCGAAGGAATTGCTTATCAATCTTGTGACCAGTTCACAGAATATTGATGACATGGATCTAAACGGGTATGTTTCGGGACTCCTTGAGCTTGAAACATCAGGCAAGCTTACAGGCAAAATTGCCGGTATACTCCATACCACAAATGACTCAATGGCAGATGCAGTAATATGTGAAAAGTTAGACGTGCTGTATGGAACAGAGTTTATTTACGAAGAATTGCTGGGACTAAGATTTAAGATTTCCCCATTCTCATTCTTCCAGACAAATACTGCCAGTGCTGCCAGACTCTACAGCAAAGCCAGAGAGTATGTGGGAGACACAAAGGATAAGGTCATCTTTGATCTGTACAGTGGAACCGGTACTATTGCCCAGATGCTGTCTGCCGTTGCCAGGAAGGTAGTAGGAGTTGAAATAGTCTCTGAGGCTGTGGATGCTGCCCGGGTTAATGCCGGACTGAATGGACTGGACAATTGCCAGTTCATAGCAGGCGATGTGCTTAAGGTTATTGATTCCATAACAGACAAGCCGGACATAATAGTCCTTGACCCTCCTCGTGATGGCATAAATCCCAAGGCGCTTGAGAAGATCATTGCCTATGGAGTTGACGAGCTTGTGTATATAAGCTGCAAGCCAACCTCCCTTGCAAGAGACCTTGTGACCCTGCAGGAGAGAGGTTATAGGGTAGTAAAAGCTTGTGCTGTGGACCAGTTTGTGAATACAGTTCATGTGGAGACGGTAGTAATGCTTTCCCACAAAAAGCCAGACGGACATATCAATGTAAAAGTTGAGTTTGGTGAGGGTGAGGGAAAAGTTCCGCTTGATAATATCGCTAAAAGAGCCGAAGAATACAAGCCCAAGGAACGAGTGACCTACAAAATGATAAAGGAGTACATAGAAGCTAAATATGGTTTCAAAGTACATACTGCATATATCGCAGAGGTAAAGAGAGATTTAGGATTGCCGATGAATGATGCTCCTAATGCGGTAGAAGAATTGAAACAGCCGCGGAAATATCCAACGGCAGAGAAAGTGGAAGCGATAAAGGATGCATTGAAGCATTTTGAAGTGATTTAATTGTAGCAGGGAAGGGACGCAAATGAGTATAGATAATGTAATTTCCATAATTATTAGTATATTAGGTTCTTCTGTAATAACGTTGATTTTGTCCACATTTATTTTTCAACCATTGCAAGATAAGAAAAAGTATGTTTTTGAGGAAAAAAAGAGAGTATATGAATCTATAATTGTATTTGCACAAATTGTACTTTTTCCAGTCGAAGCGAAATTTTCTTTAGGAGTTGCAAGGTATAATATACAAGAGCTATCAGATGATGAAAATAGAATTAATGCAATAAATGATTTGAAGATGGCAATTCCTAAGTTGAAGTTAATTTCAAAAGATGATGGTCTTGTCAAGGAATTAGAAAAATTTATTTACCAGAAAAATGAGGAACAATTTAATATACTTGTAAATCGATTGAGAAAGGATTTATACAAATAAAACTAGGTGTCTTGCGGAGGTTTTTATGGAACAAAAATTGTATGATGAGATAAAGAACATCTTGATAACAGCAAGAAATAAAGTCTATCAAACAGCCAATTTTGCAATGGTTGAAGCCTATTGGAATATCGGAAAATCAATCATTGAAGAATAGGGCGGTAACGAAAAGGCGGAGTATGGGACAGGTTTATTGAAAGAATTATCGAAACAAATGACTCAAGATTTTGGAAAAGGATTTAATGTTGCCAATTTGTAAAATATGAGGCAGTTTTATTTGACATTTCCAAATGGCTACGCACTGCGTAGCGAATTGAGTTGGACTCATTATCGGCTTTTGATGCGTGTGGAAAATGATAAAGCACGAGAATTTTATATGCAGGAAGCTGTAAAATCACAATGGAGTACCAGACAGCTGGAAAGACAGAATTTAGGAGAGCCACCTATGACGAATGAAAAAAAGTGCATCTATATTATTGAAGATGATGCAACCATCAATCATGGTATAGAGCTTACTCTGGGAAATGAAAAATATGAATATCGGCAGTTTTATTCCTTAGGTGAGGTTGAAGACACAGAGCAGGCAGATCTTATCATTTTGGATATTAATTTACCGGATGGGAATGGATTTGACTTTCTAAAACAGTTAAGGAAGACTTCTGACGTACCGGTTTTGGTTGTGACCGCAAACGATACGGAATTGGATGAGGTGACAGGTCTTACCCTTGGAGCGGATGATTATGTGACAAAGCCATTTTCCCTGATGGCACTCAGGCTTCGGGTGAATAATCTTTTATCAAGGGCGTTAGCCGGGAAGCCTTGTGATGTTCAGAACCGATATGAAAAGCATGGGTTATTGTTTGATTTTGACAATCTGATATTCAAGAAAAATGATATGGAGATTGAATTAAGTAAGACGGAAATCCGACTGTTAAAGTATTTTACGGAGAATGAGGGAATTACCCTTTCCCGGGAAAAGCTGATTGATTATGTATGGCAGAATCAACAGTATGTGGATGAAAATGCCCTATCCGTCAGCGTGAAAAGATTAAGAGATAAAATAGAAGGTTCTGGAGAAAAGATAATCCATACGGTATATGGTATTGGTTATGTCTTTAAATGGGAAGAATGAAAATTAGAAAAAATGAATACGAGATTTTGAATCAAATGTTGGATGATGCAATTGCAGGTACCTTTGAGGAAAATTGCTTTGACGAAAGCGAGCTTTCAAAATTGCAGACAAAGCTTATGCGGTATCTGTCTACTGCATCCATGTCTGAGAAGAAGATTCAGGAAGAAAAAGACAATTTAAAGGAACTGATTACGAATATTTCCCATCAGACCAAAACACCTCTTACCAATATACTGATGTATTCGGAGCTTTTAACAGAGGTGGCAGCTACCGAGCAGGAGAAGGAATATGCCGGTGAGGTTTTTGCTCAGGGAAAGAAGTTAGAAAGCCTGATTGAAGCATTGGTAAAAATGTCCCGCCTTGAAACCGGTATTTTTCAATATCAGAAAAAGGAAACTGCATATCGGGAAATTATCCATAAGGCAGTGGAACAGGCACTTCCAAAAGCATCGGAAAAGAATATTTCCATTCTTGTAAGGGACGTGGGAAGGTACCGCTCCTATGTAGATGAAAAATGGGTAATTGAAGCAGTCTATAATATTCTGGATAATGGGATTAAATATTCCGGAGAGGGTACTACCGTTTATATTGAAGAATTCTCTTATGATTTTTTTTCGGGTATTCGGATTACAGATCAAGGTATCGGTATATCAGAGGAAGAAATTCCTTTGTTGTTTGGAAGATTTTACAGAGGAAGGTCCGCACATGACAAAGAAGGAATTGGTGTTGGATTGTTTCTGGCACGGGAGATTGTAGAAAACAACGGAGGCTATATCAAGGTCACTTCACAAGTGGGAACGGGTTCGAAATTTGATGTCTGTTTTCCAAATATTTCAACATTGTAAGATTTGAGAAAGAATCTGGAAAGAAGGATAAGCTATGCTGGGTATGAAAAACAGATACCCGGCATTGTTTATTTTATGAGAAGCGTATTTCTCATAATTTGTGGGAATCAGAAAGGAAAAGGGAAAATGGAAATTTTAAGAACAGAGAATTTGAAAAAATATTACGACCAGAACATGGTCTGTGTAAAGGCACTGGATGGAGTGAGTCTTTCTGTGGAGCAAGGGGAATTTGTGGCAATTGTGGGAACCTCCGGAAGTGGAAAGTCGACCCTTTTGCATATGCTTGGAGGCTTAGACCGTCCTACCTCCGGAACCGTGCTGGTGGACGGAAAAAGGATATTCGACCTGGAAGATGGGGAGCTTACGATTTTCAGAAGAAGAAAAATCGGCTTTGTTTTTCAGGCATATAATCTTGTGCCGGTATTGAATGTATATGAAAATATTGTACTTCCCATACAGCTTGACGGAGGAGTTGTGGATACGGATTTTGTGGAACAGATAATTGATATATTAGGTCTTTCCGAAAAAATCAACAGCCTTCCAAACCAGCTTTCCGGTGGGCAGCAGCAAAGAGTTGCCATCGCAAGAGCACTGGCAACAAAACCATCCATCATTTTGGCAGATGAACCTACGGGAAATCTGGATTCAAAAACAAGTCAGGATGTGCTGGGGCTTTTGAAGGTGACAGGTCAGAAATTCAAACAGACCATCGTTATGATTACCCATAATGAGGAAATTGCCCAGATGGCTGATCGGATTATCCGCATTGAAGATGGACGGATTATATCGGGAGGGGGAGATACCAATGCGTAAGGTTGATAATCACCGCTGTATCACCAATATCAGTAAAAAAAGTATGCTGGCAAATAAAAAGAGAAATGGAATCCTGCTGGCTGCCATTATATTAACAACGGTAATGCTTACAACATTGTTTACGGTTGTAAACAGTCTGATAAAGTCATATGAGACTTCTACCTGTTATCAGGTCGGAACCAGTTCCCATGCAGGATTTAAATTTATGACACAGGAAGAATATGATGAACTGGCAACAGATAAAAAAATACACAACTTATCTTATAATGTTATTATTGGTAATCTGTTAAATGAAGAATTAAAAAAAGATTATACAGAGATTCGATATACCCAGGAATTGAATGCCAAACAAAGCTTTGCTTATCCGGAAATGGGAAGCCTTCCTGAGAAGTACAATGAGGTGGCAGTCTGTACAAATGTTTTGGATGATTTTGGTATTCCTCATGAATTAGGACAGATTATTCATCTTAAGATTTTCAATGGTTTTGACACCTATGAAGGAGATTTTACGGTGTGCGGTATCTGGGAAAAACCGGCAGAAACCATAACAAATCAGATTTTTGTGTCAAAGAAATTTCAAGAAAGCTTTGCTCCGGTCTGGAAAGACAGAGAGGATTATAACAAGTTTTTGAAACAAAATTCTTATGCCGGTGCCATGAATCCGGACTTTGATTTTCCTTCGACTTTTAATATATCCGCACAGATGGATGCCTTAAAGGAAAGACATGGGTTCGGTGATGAGATAAATGATGGTATTAACTGGGCATATACAACAAGCTCCATTGATGCGACTTCCGTGCTGATTGTTTTGATTTTGCTTGCCTTGATCATATTATCGGGATATTTGATCATTTATAATATTTTTCTGATCGCGGTAACGGCGGATATTCATTACTATGGTTTGCTTAAGACAATCGGTATGACGAATACACAGTTAAAAAAACTGGTGCTGAAGCAGGCAATGCTTTTAAGTGTGATTGCGATTCCCGTTGGTATGATTTTGGGATATGTGCTTTCTCATATTGTCCTACCGTTGATTGCCGAGAACATAACATCTGAGGCATGTAAGGTTTATTCCAATTCTTTTGTATTCCTGGCATGTGCTGTTTTTGCATGGGTTACAGTCCGAATCAGTTGTGCAAAACCATGCAGGATTATCAAAAAAATATCTCCGGTAGAAGCGGTGGAGTTTAATGACTGTCAGGTAGAAAAATTGTCTCAAAGGAAAAAGGCAAAGAAGGTAACTCCGTTTTCTATGGCATGGGAGAACTTGAAAAGAAATAAGAAGAGATCTACGGCGGTAGTTCTTTCCATGGTTCTTAGTATTTTAATGATAAATGTAACGGTATCCATTGTGTCCTGTTTTGATGAGGATAAATATATTTCTACTTTTGCAGGCAGTGATATTTCAGTGGCTGATGCAACCTTGTATAATTCCCATTCTTTGGAAACGGTATTGGATGGCGTGACTTTTCAGGATATGGAAGCACTGGAGAAAATGGATGGTATTACGGAATGTGGAGCCATTTATATGTCTGAGATACAGCAGAATGTGGATGGTACTTCATGGGAGCGGTTGAAAAAGGTTTATGAGGAACATAATGACTGGTTTGTGAGTGCACAGGATCAAAAAGACTGGTTTGATTCCCTCGTCTATGACCAAAAACAAATTGATGCTCATCTGTATGGTGTGGATAAGATGATTTTTGATGCTATGGAATTGGATACAGAGGTAGTGGACTGGGATACATTTTGTTCCGGTGATTATGCAATTGTTTCTTCCATGACAGAGGGAAGGAGTAGTGATTCTGAGTTTGCACTTTATCAGGTGGGAGAAAAAATACCGGTAGAATTGCCAAGTGGTAAGGTAAAAGAGTATGAAGTAATTGCTATTGGAGATGTACCATACTCTATGGGGCCCAAGCACAGTCACGGAATGGATGTCTATGTGACGATTTCTTCAGAGGAATACCGGAAGGTTGTTCCGGACTCAAAAGGAGCAATGCAGCTGTTGATGAATCTGGATAAGGAACATCTGCAGGAGGCAGAAAGCTATGTGGAACAATATTGTGAGACGATAAATGAGGATTTGGATTATCAATCCAGAGATATGTATTTGAAGGAACTTAAGGATACCGTGCGGATGTTTTTAATTGTAGGAAGTGCTCTTAGTGCAATTCTTGCTTTGATTGGTATTATGAATTTTATAAATCTTACTTATACATCCATTCATGAACGAAATCAGGAGCTTAAGGTGTTATGGTCTGTTGGAATGACAAAAAATCAGATAGCATCCATGCTTTCCTTTGAAGGAATATTGAGAATGTGTCTGGCATTTGTATTTGTGCTTTCCGTGGGACAGCTTTTAAATTATTTGATTGTATATGCCATTGCAGGAGGTACCATAATGTTCACCTATCATTATGTTGTATGGCCGATGTTTGCCTGCATACCGGTATTCCTGCTGATTGCGGCAAGTGTTCCAAGATTGATGACAGGGAAAATAGTTTAATTGTAAATTGTGCCAACGATTACTTGACAGTAATCAAAACGGAACCCTGAGTATTCAAGTGGAATTTGATATGTATAACCGTTATGCAGGATATAGTGACAGCCTGATGGGAAATGACTTAGACTGGTATCAATGTTTTTGGATAGCTATTTGTCTGGAAGATGATAATCAGAATGATAATTATGTGATGGTGCCGAATCCGTATTATAATAAAGAACATTATAGCGATGAAGATTTTTGGCGGGAACATGATGTGAACGACATCTATCGTTATGATACAGTGAGTGCCTGGAATGCTTTATTTGAAGAAAATGAGTAGAACAACAGATGAGGGGTGTCCTTTTTTGCTGTGGTAAGATAAGATTGTCATGATGAAAGTAGGTAAAGAGAGATTTAGGCTTGCCAATGTACGATGCTCCTAATGCGGTAGAAGAATTGAAACAGCCGAAGAAGCATCCGACAGCAGAGAAAGTGAAGTTGTCATTATCAATCGATTGTTTCCCGATGCAGTGCTCTGTATGGAGACTGCCCTATTATTATAGATATCGAGCCATGTTGAGACAATAGTTGCACTACATCGGACAGATTCGTGAAAATCCTTGAATTTACGCACTTTTGCAGCTTTTTCAATTTCGGTAGAACTGATGTGAAAAGGAACAAAAAGCAGATAGTGAACAAAAATCATGTCGTTGTTGGCTATAGAGTCGACACGAGGGATACAATATTCTTTGATGAATAAAAGTGAATAAAATAGCCAATTTGGCAGGGATATTTAATTACAGATTATTGAATATCTCTGCTTTTATTGTGCGCCTTGCGGCGCACGTTTTTAATGGGTGAAAGTCCATAATCCGCCCTAGTAGTGGGAAGGATACAGCCAAAGACAAGGGTGTCCATCGTGAGGTGGAATCTGAAGGAAGCGATGCTTTTTTTAAGGCGTACTACCAAAGCGGATAGCATGGTCGAGTCCCATGATGGTAGCGACAGCACCATGGATTTTATCTGTGGATTTTTCTTTGCCTGCTTTCACGTTGCCAGCTGGGTCGGTTCCAGAATATAGAAAGATTAGGATAAAGATTGACATAGTAGAACAATAGTCTTATAATCGTTCTAAAAAGAACGATTAAGGAGGGCGCAATGTATTTCTGGGATCAGCATAAGACAATTACAAACTATTATGAATTGCTTTCGAGCGAGATATGTGACCGGTACGGATTAACACAGATGGAATACGATATACTTATGTTCCTGCACAACAATCCGCAGTTCAATACCGCCGCGGAAATCGTAAAAGTTAGGAAATCGACCAAATCACATGTCTCTACTTCTCTGAAAAGTCTGGAAAACAATGGACTAATCAGAAGAATACAAAGTGAAGATAATAAAAAGCATATTGAGATTGTTTTGTTGGACAAGGCGGAGATAATTGTGGAGGCAGGATTAAATATGCAGAAGCAATTTGCCAAAAATGTCTTGAGCGGGTTGACAGAAGAAGAAAAACATATGTGCATCCATGTATTTAATAAAATCTGCGGTAATGCAGAAAAATGTATGAGAGAGCATAAGGAGAACGCAAATGAAAGAGAACACGTATAAACCACAGATTCCGGATGTGATGGAAGCAATATTTGATGCAGCGTATCTGACGTTTGATCTGGTAGCCGCAATTTTGTTTTTTGTATATGCAAATGGAAACACATTATTTGTACTTTATGGAATATTGACATTGACGCTTTGCGGAGGGGATGCGTTCCATCTGGTGCCAAGAATTATCAGAGCAGTAGGCGGAACCAGCGATAAGATAAAAAGACAACTTGGCATAGGATTACAGGTATCTTCGATTACAATGACCGTATTTTATATTATTTTGATGTATATCTGGAAGCTTACGTTCCCGGAAATTACGATGCCGGCAGCAATCGAAGCCATCGTCTGGATATCGGCGGTTGTCAGAATTGTGATATGTCTATTCCCGCAGAATAACTGGTGTGCAGATGAAGGAAACATGAAATTGTCCATCATCAGAAATGCAGTCTTTGCAGTGACAGGTATCGGAGTCATTATTCTGTATGCGATTTCCGGAAATGCAAATGGATATCATATGACAAGGATGGTTGCAGCGATTATTATTTCGTTTGGCTGTTATCTTCCGGTAACGTTATTCAGCAAAACAAAGCTGAAGGTTGGACTTTTGATGATTCCAAAGACGTGCGCTTATATGTGGGTTATAGCGATGGGACTCCAGCTTTTATTTTAAAGCGGAAATAGACCAAAGAGATATAAAGTAAAACAGGGACAGACCGGAAAAAATTGTTTTCGAACTGCCCCTGTTTTTAAATTATTTATTTGACAAAGAGCTTTCTTGTATCTGTATATGGTGGAAAGTTGACGGCACTGGATCTGGCAAAGGTACAAATGACAAGACTGTTTGAAACAGTGAAGGGTAGTTTGAGTGTTATCACTTTGGAGGTGACGACAACAGAACAGGAGAAAATGACCGTCAGCGAGAATGAATGGTCATTTTTTACAATGAAAGAAGAGATTACTTATCTGACAGATGTATTATGCAAAAGGAAAATTGAATTTGTTTGCGAGATTCAACCGGATGAAGAAGACTATGAAAAGGATATATAGAATTATTGATAATATCACTACTTTGTATGTTTATATAAATTTGATTGACTTTTACGCCCTCAAACCTTATGATTAAGGGCATAAAAGTCAATTTATTGATTAAAGTAGGTGATTGAATGAATGTCTCAGATAAAATAATACAGCTTGCAAAAGAAAATAATGGTGTTGTTACCGCTGCGATTCTTTCTGATAAAGGCATATTGCGAGGAAACTTAAAAAAGCTAGTCGATGAAGGAAAACTTGAAAAGACTGCGAGAGGAGTATATATCCTTCCTGAAATATGGGAAGATGAGTTTGTGAATTTGCAAGCGAGATTCAAAAAAGGTGTTTTTTCTAATGAGACAGCCCTATTTTTATGGGACTTAACAGATCAAACACCAAATAGATATGATATGACCTTCCCGCATAATTATAATTTGACAAATGTAAAGAGTGAAGGCGTAAATTGCTCAAGAGTAAAGCAGGAGTGGTATGCTGAAGGTAAAACTCAATTAGAATCTCCGGGGGGGAATAGGATAACGGTATACAATATGGAACGAACTCTGTGTGATATTCTTCGTAAACGAGGAGGAATAAATACAGGTATTATTACAGAGGCGTTCAAGCGATATGCAGCCAGAAATGACAAGAATATTCCACTTTTGTCAGAGTATGCAAAGATGTTTCGTGTTGAGGAAAAGGTGAGAAGTTATCTGGAGGTACTTATATGAGAAATGCAATGCAGTTAAAAGCTGTCATTAAAAATATATCAAAAGACAAACATATCTCGGCACAGCTCGTGATGCAGAACTTTATGTTGGAACGTCTGCTGGAACGGATTTCTGTTTCAAAGTATAGTCAGAATTTTATATTAAAAGGTGGTTTTCTGATAGCGGCAATGGTGGGATTAGATACTCGTGCCACTATGGATATGGATGCAACGATCAAGGGCTGGCCGGTTAATGAAGAGAGTATCAAAAATATGTTTCTTGATATTTGCAAAATTGATCTGCAAGATGATGTGACTTTCGAATTTAAGAAAATTGGTGAGATTCGAGAAGGGGATGATTACACAGGGTACCGTGTTTCGTTGTCGGCAAATTATCCTCCGATGGCTGTGCCTTTAAAACTGGATATTACTACAGGCGACAAAATTACGCCAAGAGAGATAGAATATCGTTTTAAATTGTTATTGGAAGATAGAGAAATCCCCGTACTTGCATATAATCTGGAAACAGTTATGGCAGAAAAGTTGGAAACTGTAGTTTCAAGAGGTGATCAGAATACAAGACCAAGAGATTACTATGATATATATATTCTTGCTAAAATGCAGTATAAGAATATTGAAACAGAGTATTTGAGAGCAGCACTGGATGCAACATCGAAAAAACGAGGTTCTTCGGAGATATTGAAGGAGTATAAAAATATCATTGATATTGTCAGAAATAGTGATGTAATGATTAAGCAGTGGAGGACTTACCAAAGAGATTTTGAATATGCCACTGATATTAGTTTCGATGAGGTCTGTGATGCGGTAGTGCGGATGATGGATTTGTGTATTTGATATGTGACCTAAATGGTGACAATTTAAAAATGGAGAGGCACAACATAATGGACAGGAAAAATGAAGGATTGAATTATTTGAAGCAATATCCCAAGATGAGCAAATGGGTAAATACCTGCATTTGCTGCGGTTCAATGGGGTATGATCCAGATATGCCGGAGGTAATTACTTCCAGGGACGGAAATGGAGAATATCGTACTGTGTTTTCAAGGAATATAAGGAGCTATTTCCCTCCGTTAAGGTTGGATGATATGGGGATGTGTGAAATCTGCCGAAGGCATTGGGAAGATAGATGAAAGCGGTAAGATTGAGTAGTATGATACATTGGGGCGTGAAGGCAAGAAGCATTAATTATAATGAGAATATAAAATGTGAAAAAGCGATTGTTCTGTGAGAGGGGAGCAGTCGCTTTTTTAGTCGTATATGCTTTCCAGCTGTGCATACCTTTTGGCAATAATGGAATAAATTGCCGAAAGGTATGGAGTTTTTGATAACGTGTGGTATCATATAAATGATAGTAATAAATTGAATGTATGGTGCAAATTTAATTTGTGTGAAATTTGTGTAGAACAATGTTTGACGTGAGGAGGAAGAAAAAATATGAAGTTTGGGTGGATTGATTTTTATTCAGAATTAGCAACAAAACTTTTAGCTTTCAAAGATGATCATAAGGGATTGATTGAAAAGATAAAAGAAGTTTATGCCAAGGTTAATATGGATGTTCCAAAGCTGGAAAAAGAAGATGAAATTATTGACATTGATCCATTCACAGTTTTTGGTTTGTTTAACAAAGGAATTAAAAACACCAACAGAATAGTTATACTTGGCGGGATAGCAGATGTATTTGGAATAGAGGCTAAGGTGCCGGATAACTTTGATGGAATCCCAGTTTTAAATAATTTTAGTGCAACATTCTATGGTTTCGGCGATGATCGTAAGCCGGATGATATAGATAATATTTGGAAGCTTTTTGAAGCAGCAATAACACTTGCAAATGATGATAACGTAGAAAATAGAGCTGAATTTTCAAGATGGTATGACATAGTACATGATCAGTATTGTATCCGTTGGAATATTACAATGGGATTATATTGGATAAGACCCTATGTATATATCAATCTCGATTCCAGAAATAGGTGGTATATTTCGGAAGGAGGAGATATCGCAAAAAAAATGTCTTCGGAAATCTTAAAGCTCGTAAATGAGAAAAATAATAACCTCCCCAGTGCATCACAATATTTATATATAAGAGACTATTGCAGTGAGATGTTGAGCTCGGGAAATTATGACGTTAAGAATTTTCCAGAGTTATCCTACAAGGCATGGATAGTTTCAGAAGAGGTGAATCGGGAGATTGCGGCGGCGAAAACTAAAAAGACATCTAGTGCGGCGTTTCTACGATGGTTTGGACCATTGCTTCAGGCGTTACGTGACTTGGGTGGTTCTGCAACGCCTAATGAAGTACGTGCAAAGATTATAGAAAATGAGCAGTTGTCTGCTGACGAAATAAATGCAACCAGAGGTAAAAATAATGTTAATAAATTCGAGAATGAAGTGGCATTTGCACGGAACTATTTAGTCTATGCCGGATATCTTGATAAGGGTGTGCGTGGAATATGGACATTAACGGAAGCAGGAAAAAATGTGGAGATGACTGATACTTTGGCTTCAGATATATTCAGGAAGGGCGTTGCGGAAAATCAAAGCAAACGTGATAAAAATGGTGCGGCGATTGCTGACGATGGCGTAGATACTGTCCATTACTGGATGTATTCTCCTGGAGAAAATTCATGTATGTGGGAGGAATTTTATTCAGAAGGTATTATGGCGATTGGTTGGGGTGAAATTGGCAATCTTAAAACATTTGACTCGAAAGATTCTATGAAAGAAAAAATGAGAGAGACATTTGATACCAACCTTTCATATAAGAACGCGGCACATGCCACATGGCAGTTTGCTAACGATATAAAAATTGGCGATGTTATATTTGTGAAAAAGGGTATGCACCAACTTGTCGGACGTGGAATTGTCACATCAGATTATGAATATGATACTGATAGAAGTGATGAATATAGAAATATTCGTAAAGTGAAATGGACTCATAAGGGGGAATGGGCTCATCCGGGGCAGGCCGTTATGAAGACCTTGACTGATATCACGGCATATAATGATTATGTTGAAAAACTCACTGCATTATTTGAAGATGAGTCTATAGAAGACGTCGAAGAAATCGAAAAGAATTATCCTGCGTATACAGAACGAGATTTTCTTGATGAAGTGTATATGACAGAGGAGGAATATAAAAGGTTAGTTGGTATACTTAGAGTAAAGAAAAATATAATTTTACAGGGCGCTCCAGGCGTTGGTAAGACATTTGCAGCTAAGCGTCTTGCATATTCCATGATGGGTGTGAAAGATATAGACCGTGTTATGATGGTTCAATTTCATCAAAGTTATTCATATGAAGACTTTATCATGGGATTCAGACCATCGGCTACGGGTTTTGAACTGAAAAAAGGTCCTTTTTACAATTTTTGCAAAAAAGCAGAAATTGATAGTGACAATGATTACTTTTTCATAATTGATGAGATAAACCGAGGAAATTTAAGCAAAATCTTTGGAGAACTGTTTATGTTGATCGAGAACGATAAGCGAGGTATAGAGTTACAGCTCCTGTATTCAGACGAAAAATTTGCGGTGCCTGCAAATGTTCATATAATTGGCATGATGAATACCGCGGATAGAAGCCTTGCAATGTTAGACTATGCACTTAGAAGACGGTTTGCATTTTTTGATATTAAGCCAGGTTTCGAAACAGAGGGATTTAGGAAATATAGAGTATCGATAGATGATGAAAAGTTTGATAGACTTGTTAGCTGTGTTGAGGTGCTGAACGTAGATATTTCAAAAGATGAGACGCTTGGTGAAGGCTTCTGTATTGGACACAGCTATTTCTGTAATCTTGGGGCTGATAAGGTAGATGATCAGTGTTTGTATGGAATTGTCGAGTATGAGCTGATACCGTTGTTGAAAGAATACTGGTTTGATGAGCCTGACAAGGTTAGGGATTGGAGTAATAAGTTAAGGAGTGCGATTAGGTGATACCTATACAAAACATATATTATATGCTGTCATATGCTTTTCGAGTTTTAAATGAACAGGGATATAAGGATATCGCTACAGAGGAATTTGATAATACTGCAGAGCTTATGGCAGCCATACTGGCAAAAGGGATATCTACACAGATTAAGCGTGGACTCGGAAAAGAATATATTTCAAGGATAGAAGCGATGTCATCGCTTCGGGGAAAGCTTGATATTTCTGAGTCTATTAAAACTCAGACTATGCTCAAGCGACAAATTATATGTATTTATGATGATTTTTCTGTAAATAGCAATATGAACAGAATAATTAAATCAACAGTAGGTTTGTTGCTAAAATCAGATATTTCCAAGCGAAGAAAAAAAGAACTGAGAAAGCTTATGGTGTTCTTTACAGATGTAGAATTTATTGATTTATATTCGGTGAATTGGAACATACACTATAACAAAAATAATCAGACATACAGGATGTTGATTTCTGTATGTTATCTTGTAGTGAAGGGATTGCTTCAAACCAATTCAGATGGAAATACGAAATTCATGGACTTTTTTGATGAACAACGTATGTACAAGCTGTATGAGAAGTTCATTCTTGAGTACTATAGAAAGGAATATCCGGAGTTGACTGTTAATGCATCACAGATTTCATGGCAATTAGATGACGGAAATAATGCAATGCTTCCTGTAATGCAAACGGATATTATGCTTACCTATCAGGAAAGAATACTGATTATCGACGCAAAATATTATTCGAGGACAACACAAACTCAATTTAATGCGAACACATTACATTCTGGAAATTTGTATCAGATTTTCACATATGTAAAGAATAAAGAGGCGGAGCTGGTGACAAAGCCCCATGAGGTTTCTGGCATGTTGCTGTATGCGAAAACCGATGAGGAAATATGCCCGGATAATACATATAAAATGAGTGGAAATAAAATAAGTATTAGGACCTTGGATCTGAATTTGAAATTCGAAGATATAAAAAAGCAGTTGGATTTTATTGTTAAGGAACATTTTGGACTGGAAAGATAAATAATCAAATTATTAAGCCGCTGAGCAATATGCATTGGCGGCTTATTTTTCTCCTTGACAGCTCGGTTAGCCTAAACTAACATGAAAACATGCAACTATTGTATTTTACATGTGACGTATATTGTGTAACAATGTAGCTGGTCGGTAGGACTTTTGATAGTGTTGTTTGCAGGCATGTAGAACATGCTTGTTTTAGTCAGAAAATCCCAACAATACATAGATATTTATGTTATACTGTACGAAAGGTCAGTACAGTGATAGCAGGAGGAAGACAAATGCTGCTTATAGGAGCGAGGATTCAGGAATATAGGAAGAAAGCAGGATTGAGCCAGGAGGAATTTGCAGAGAAGATTGGCGTCAGCAGACAGGCAGTGTCCAAGTGGGAGAGGGATAAGGCGTATCCTGATCTGGACAGGCTTGTGTGCATATGTGAGATTCTGGATGTTCAGGTTGGCGAGCTCATATATGGGAAGAGCGGGCAGGCAGATGAACCCGGGGAGGCGTCCCAGGAAAGAGAAATTGTAAATAACACAGTACATATGAGGAACTTCCGTGGAAAATGCAGACTGGCAAGATTGAGGACGGTATTTGCCATTTTAGTTGCCTGCTGTGTTTTCTGTATGGTGGTGTTGACGGTGCTTATTGTGAGAAATGAGTGGGGCACCCATCAGGATAAAAATGGAAATGTCCGAGTGGAAAAGGTGTACCGCCAGTATACAAAGGCTGATCTGGGATATATTGATGACAATGGACGTCGGGTTGTGGATACAGTTTGGCTTGATGTTCCGGGGATAAGGGATGGAGATTATCTTGAGCTTTATACCGGAGCTGACAATGATAGCATGTTCCTTAATTACAGATCATCAACTATTATTGCTACGTCAATAGTCATGGTAGTATTTATAATTTTGCTGGTTCTCACAATGCTTGAAATTAGGAGAATGAAAAAGGAAGATACGCTTCATATCGTACTTGAGGATAAAACTGCCGATGAAAAGATATAAGAAAATAATTTATGTGATTTTAATGATCTGCATACTGGCGGGCTCTGTATTTGCCGCACTTGATTTCATGGGAGTCGTTGATCTGAACTTCAGAAATAAAAAATTCGGTGAAGATGTGTCAGCAACGGAGAATGAAAATGGTGCTAATACCAACAATCCCGAACCCTGGCATATAGTGTTCAAGGGCTATGCTTTTTCTGTGGAGCCTGTTGGACTGGCAATCATACATGAAAGCGGCTGCATTAACATAAGAAGCTGTGATGAATATCTCATACAGATTGATGTGGAGGATGGCACTGCGGAGGAGTTCTGGAATGGCAGAGATGATCGTGTGAAGAACATGGAGGATTCTGGTTATGTGATAGAACTTGCTCCGGAGAAGGTTGAACTCCAGGGAAGGGAGTACATCAGATATATAATCAGCCTTGCAAATGAGCGAGGTGCGGATGTTGATAATACATATTTCTATGTGCTTGTCTCTGACGCCGGTGATGATCAGCGTTTCTTCACGGTTATAAAGTTTGATGAGATTAATATTGCTTCTTTAAATGTGAAGGAAAAGGACGAAATCTACGAAAAGGCTGTTGATGAAGTCACATCTATTGTTGCCGGTGCAGTGCCTACTGACGAGACAAATGACATGGCAGGCTCATACTGGCAGGAAACACAGCCTATAGAAAATTTTGCAACTGATAATGATAACAATATAGGTGCGGACAATATTACAGGTGCGGATAGCAAAGTAAATAAGAACAGTGATGATAATTCAAGTGAAAATGACATCTTAATAAAAGACTCCATTACAAATGAAGATACTACAGTATCATACGAACTCCCGGAAGGCTATATCCTCACAGATGATGACCTGTCGGGCAAGAAATATTATTCGGATATTGATAGGGTTAATGTGACGATATCTGTAGTGCCATACACATGGATGACAGCGGCTGACATGGCAGAAAGAGAGCACAGAGCCGGAATTTCAAAGGTTATAAGGTCAGGGCAATATGAGGAAAAAGGCGTGACCTTTTACTATTATACCTATTCGATTCTACATATCAGGGGTGAAAAAAGAAGCATTACATATCATTTTAATGGGTATGCTGATTTGAAAAATGGGGATATATATTCTGTATATGGATTTGCAGATGATAATCCGGCTGCAATGGAACCGGATACTTACGCAGATTTTATGAAGATCAACATGGAATGATTTGGGTTGACTGGTTGGCTTGGAACCTTAAATATGCTATAACACCAAAATACAATATTTTGACTTTGAAAAGGTGATAAAACAACGACAAAACTCCTGATTAATGCTATTTTACAGTTTCTGACACCAACAGTTGCCCGGTTGCAACCGATTATGACTTGATATGATCCTGGTTAATCATTAATAATTAAACCACTATGTTTATATTTTAAGGAGGATCAGATTTTATGAGAAACAGGAAAATGTTACTTGCAGGACTTATCACCGTTGGAATGGCAATTTCTCTTGTGGGATGTGGAAGTGACAATAATTCTACAAAGGAGGCTGCCACAACAGAGCAGGTGACTGAAACTCAGACGGAAACTGAGACAGAAGATATAGAGGACGTTGATGATGATTCATTTGCAGATGATACCGAGGAAGACTCAACCGAGGCCTCAACAGAATTTACAATTCCGGTAGATGAGGATTTCACACTGGCACCGGGGCTTAGTGAGAGCTATGTAGATTTTGACAACAGGGCATTTGTATATAATGGAACAAAGTTCACACTGGGTGAGTCAACCTTGAAGGAACTCATAGACGCAGGAATACCATTTGGACAGAATGACATCAATAACAGTGGAAACAATGTAAATAAGAATTATGAGACTGACACCTACACAGCAGATATCAATGATTATGTGACGATGCAGTTCAAGTTTGCCAATTTCACTGACGGCGAGCAGAAGGCTGAGGATTGTGTTCTTTCTTATGTAAGATTTATACACCATTTTGTACCACAGCCGGATTATGACGCTGACATGAATAAAGAAATTTCAGAGGCAATGCTTGACGCAGCAGGACAGGTGAGCTTCTCATTCCCAACAACCATCACCAGGGATGAGCTTCTTGCCAATAGCAGTGAAAATGCTGAAGAGAAAGGCGAGAGAGTCAGCTATCAGAAGGATTCTGAGGTTTATATGGGAAGCAGCGGATATTCATTTGAGTTCAATGATGTGACAGGACAGTTAGTAGAGTTCAGTATTACATGGCTTCCATAAAGTGCATTAAAATTTTACATTGTTTATGTATAACAAAACCGGTCAGGAGTTAGCAATCCTGGTCGGTTTTATTTATTTGCAGATACAAAAAAGATGTTTGCTATGGTAGAATAAGTGTGCTGAGTTGATAAGTGAAATAAGGCAATAATATAAAAATTACTTCGACATACGTTTGGAATGAACGGAATTGTATATACTGGTGCATATGATAAGGAGGATTAACAAATGGAAGACAGAGTACTAGATTGGCAGGTTTACGAAGATACAGCAAGAAAAATGGTTACTGAAGGAATGGTATTGTTGAAAAATGATAATAATACTCTTCCGTTGAAGAAAGATGAAACAGTTTCAGTATTTGGACGTATGCAGAATTACTATTACAAAAGTGGAACTGGTTCTGGTGGCATGGTAAATGTTTCAAGGGTGGTTGGAATTATGGACGCCCTTTCGGAGAGAGAAGATATTAAGATTAATAAAGATTTGGCTGATGTGTATGTACAATGGGGTAAGGAACATCCGGTTGATCTTGGACTTGGATGGGGCCAGGAACCATGGTCACAGGCGGAAATGCCGGTGACAGAGGAGTTAGTACATGAAGCGGCTGATAGATCAGAGGCAGCAATAGTAATTATTGGACGTACTGCTGGTGAGGAGAAGGATATTACACTTGAGGAGGGCGCATATTTTTTGACAAAAACAGAATATGAGATGATGAAATTAGTAAGAAAGCATTTTAAAAAAATGATAGTCCTTCTTAATGTTGGTGGAATTATTGATATGTCGTTTATGGATATTATATCACCTAATGCTTGTATGTATGTATGGCAGGGGGGGATGATTGGAGGTTATGGTGTTGTAGATGTTCTTACTGGGGATGTCAGCCCATCTGGCAAGATGACGGACACTATAGCATATGATATTAAAGATTATCCAGCATATGATAATTTTGGCAATGGGGAAAGGAATTTTTATAAAGAAGATATTTATGTAGGGTATAGGTATTTTGAAACTTTTGCGAAGGATAGGGTAAGATATCCGTTTGGTTATGGACTTTCTTACACAGAATTTGAAATTGCTGTAGAAAATGCAGTCTATGACTCTGAAAATGGGAACATAAATATTAGTGCAACTGTAACCAATGTTGGAAATTGTACCGGTAAAGAGGTAGTGCAGGTATATGTGGAGGCACCTCAGGGAAGCTTGGGAAAAGCAACCAAAGTTTTGGTAGAGTTTGACAAGACCAAGGCGTTGCTTCCAACAGAAAAGGATATGATTGAATTCTCAATTCCTGTATCGCGAATTGCTTCGTATGATGATTCCGGAGCGACAGGATATCTGAATAGTTATGTGTTGGAAGCAGGTAAATATGCTGTTTATATTGGAAATAGCATTCGTAACACTCAGGAATGTTTGAACTTCGGATTAAATGATACGTTAGAGGTGCAGCATTTACGTGAGGTTATGGCACCGTATGAAGCATTTGAACGTATGCACCCAGTTGTGGATGAAAATGAAAATTTAAGTGTTTCTTATGAGCCGGTGCCACTTTTTACAGTTGATATGTATAAAAGAAGGGAGCAGGAAATTCCTGAAGAAATTCCTCAGACTCAGGATCTTGGAATAAGTCTTTTGGATGTAAAAAATCAGAAGGCAACAATGAGTGAATTTATTGCACAGTTTGATGATGAAGATTTGGCCTGTTTTGCTCGTGGAGAGGGAATGGGTAGTTCCCTTGTGACCGCTGGAACCGCGTCTGCATTTGCAGGAGTTTCAAAAAAACTTATTGATCATAAGATACCATCGGTATGTTGTGATGATGGTCCGTCTGGCATGAGACTTGACTCCGGTATGAAGGCCTTCTCCTTGCCAAATGGAACTCTGTGTGGATGTTCATTTAACAGGAAATTGAATACGGAATTGTATGCACTTTTAGGACTTGAGATGACGGCAAATAAGGTTGAGGTGCTGCTTGGACCAGGCATGAACATTCATAGACATCCTTTAAATGGACGTAATTTTGAATATTTTTCAGAAGATCCGTATGTGACAGGAATGATTGCTTCTGCGCAGCTTAAAGGATTAAAGTTCAGCGGTGTTTCGGGAACAATAAAACATTTCTGTGGAAATAACCAGGAATATAATCGTAGACTTACAGATTCCGTGATTTCACAGAGAGCCTTACGTGAAATTTATCTGAAAGGGTTTGAAATTGCAGTTAAGTCTGGATATGCGGATTCAGTAATGACAACATACGGTTCCGTGAACGGATTATTTACAGCCGGAAATTATGATCTTAACACCACCATATTAAGGAATGAATGGGGTTATACCGGAGTAGTTATGACTGATTGGTGGGCAAGTATGAATCGTCGTGGGGAAAAACCTAGCGAGACTGATCTTGCAAGTATGATTCAGGCACAGAATGATATGTATATGTGTTGCCCTGATGGATCAAGAAATGCTGGAAATGACAACATAATAGAAGCTTTGAATGATGGACGTATTAAGAGAGCTGAATTGCAGAGAATTGCAAAAAATGTTTGTGATTTTGCCATGAATACAAACGCATTTTTACGTTTGGTTGGTGAACCGGTAAATATTAAAATTATTAATCGCCCAAAACAGGCTGATGATTTTGACATGAGCGATGTTGAGTATTCAAAAATAGATGAGGATCTTATTATTGATTTGACGGAAAAAGAAAGTGTACAGGATACAAATTATGTTATTGCACTTGACGCTTCCAAATTTGGTTTCTACAAAGTAAGTCTTCGGGGAAGTTCAAATTTGTCTAAGCTTGCACAGTTGCCATGTACACTATTTTATAATGGTTTTCCGATTTGTAATTTTACATTTAACGGAACTGACGGAAAGGATGTAGTAATTGAGAAAGAAGTTCCTTTCTATAGTAGATTTAATGTATTCCGTCTTTATGTAAAATCTAATGGACTTGTTTTGAAAGATATAGAAATTAAGTATACTAAGAGTCTGGATGAAGTGGGAATAGATAATATAAGGGCAAATAGTGACATTTAATAGAAAAATGTTCATCAGTAATAGGCAGGCAGTTGCTCATGACATGTGCCAGGGTTAAGGGATATGTCATCAAGAATTGTCTGCCTTTTGTTATACAAAATACTAAAGAGCCAAATTACGCATAAAAAGGATAGCACGATTCACTTTATGAGCCGGAGCTGTTTCCATTACAGCGGCTACAAGTTCCACCAGTGGTTTTATATGATATGGATGGAGAAAATGATCGGATTCCACAATCCCGACGTTGTTTCAATGGAGATATCGTGATAAAATAATGCGAGTGTCGAATTTTAAATGGCTTGATGTTCAATTTTGGGAGGAAATTTTATGAATAGGATTGTGTTGGAAGGATATATAGTGATTTCAGTCATGATCGCTATCACAGATATTTTGCTGGCAATCCAGTCTGTGAAGAAGAATAAGACCACAGGAAGGTTTCTGGGATTGGCTTGTGCCGCTGCAGCCTTAGTAGATATCAGCTATCTTATCAGTATCATAAGCAAGTCTTATCTGAACATGTCTATAATGTCAAGTGTATATTTTGTGGGCATAGACTTTATGTTGGTGTGCCTCTTGATGTTCACAGTATATTTCACAAAAGGAAGATTTTCAAAGTATGGCAGACTGGCTGTAGGATTCTGTTATTTATATTCATTTTATGAGCTGGTGATATTTGCAATAAATCCATTTAAAGAGATTGCCATAGGCTATGTGGAGCGTGATACATTCATAGCCGGATATATATATCATATGAAGCCTCTTTATTACATGCATTTGTTATTTTCCTATGCACTTGTTGTGATAGTGCTGTTCCTTCTTGTAAGGAAGATGTGCAGGATACCAAGAGAATACCGTTCCCAGTATAGCTGTGTTATCATCGGGATCGCCATGATCGTACTGGTGAATGGCGTGTTCCTGTTCCTTCCGGGAAACAATGTGTATAACCTGCTTGATTACTCCATCTGCGGATACAGTCTGATCTCATTTCTGATTTATTGGAGCTGTTTCAATTACTCCACTCATGGAATGTTAAATAAGCTTAAAACCTATGTATTTGAAAACGTTGGTCAGGGCATAGTTCTGTTTGATTACGAGGAACATCTTATTCTTCACAACGAGAGAGCCGATTATTTCCTGGGAGAAAAGCTCTTAGGCAAATGCGAAAATCTCGGGGATTTCCTTGCAGCATACAACCTGTCGGCAAATCTCGCCACTGAGGATGACAGTTTTTCACTCCAATGTTATATAAAATCAGACAATGAGGAGCGTCCACTCAGATGTGATGTTAGGAGGCTTGACAATGAAAAGGGAAGAAAACTAGGGCAAATGTTTGTATTCTCCGATATTGCTCTGGAGACAGATATGCTTACCGGATTCCAGAAATGGGAGAGCTTTAAACGTCTTGCCATAGAAGAGAAAGATCACTTTACCTTCCCTGTAGGAGTTGCCATATGTGATATAAATAGTCTTTCAACAATTAACAGTACCCTTGGTAATCAGGCGGGAGACAAGGAGATCAGGACACTTTCGGATATTATACGCAGATGCTTCCCCGAGAGGACATATTATGTTCGTGGAACTGATGCCAATCTCATTGCACTGTGCAGTAAGAGTAGTGAAGAGGAAATGTTTAATTGCCTCTCCAAGGTAAGGAAGCTTTATGCTGGAAGTATCCAGTATGCGGTAAGTGTGGCAGGGAGTGCAAGCCAAAACATAACCGATGTCATTCAGGACGCAGCTCGTGCTATGCGTGCCAAGAAGCTGGTGGATTACAAGTCCATACATTCAGATATGCTCGCTTCACTGATCAGGGCGCTTGAGGAGTGTGACAGTGATACGGAACATCACGTTCGCAGAACACAGAGATCGGGAGCAGAACTTGGCAAGAGGATCGAGCTTACGGATATTCAGCAGAGTAAGCTGGCAATGCTTTGTCTGCTACATGACATTGGTAAGATAGGGGTTCCCATGGAGATCCTTAACAAGCCTGGTAAGCTTACGGATGAAGAGTGGAAGATAATGCGTTCCCATGTTGAGAAGGGATATGAAATTGCAAATAGCAATACTGAGCTTAAGCAGATTGCAGAGGAGGTGCGTCACCATCATGAAAGATGGGACGGAAATGGTTATCCTGATGGACTCAGCCGAGAAAGTATTCCGATACTTTCAAGAGTTATTGCAGTTGTTGATGCCTTTGATGCCATGACAAATGATCGGTCTTACAGAAAAGCCATGTCAATTCCGAAGGCTCTGGAAGAATTAAAGAAAAATGCCGGCACCCAGTTTGATCCATATATAGTGGCAGAATTTATCAAGCTGGTTTCCGAGAATTATACAGCAGAGGACACAGAGGAAGCTACAGAAAAAGTTGAAAATACTGAGCGGAGGCAGCTTATGGGGGATAGTACCGATGGTGAAAATATTCCCAATACCTCAAATGTCCATAATGTGCAGTACAGCAGATATCTTCTTGATATGTTCAACAATATAATTTCTGTGGACGATAATTTTGAGGTGCTTACCGGTTACACCAGAGAAGATGTAGAAAAAGGAATGAACCAGCAGGATCTTATTCCGGAGGAAGAACGTACGGAGTATCTGTGTCAGACCGCTGCAAATCTTGCAAAAAGTACATTTGTATTCCAGGAGCACAGAATACGCCGGAAAAATGGAAGCGACATATGTGTGTTGTGTTACGGAAGGAAGTTTTATGATTCAGCTATAAAAGAAGACAGGATGGAGATTATTATTACAGATATTTCAAAGACGTATTCAATGAAGGTTCTTACAGATGTGGAGCAGAATAAGGCTGAAGCGAGACTTAGAAACTGGGAGAGCACATATCGTTCAGATTCACTTACAGGCCTGTTGAATCATGCAGCCTTCAGAAATGATATGGAGATGAAGCTGCTTGCAGGGGATTCAATAGTTATGATGATAATGATGGATGTGGACAGGTTCAAACAGTACAATGACACTTACGGTCATCACAACGGAGATAAGTATCTGGTTCTTGTGGCACAGGCACTGCTTATGTCATTAAGAGATGAAGATTATGCATGCAGGATGGGCGGCGATGAATTCGCAGCGATGTTGTTCTTCGGAAAAAATATTCCTGACAAAGCAATAAGGGAGAGAGCACAGCAGATATTCGATAAAGTTAATCTAACCGTGAAATCTGCAGAGGGAGGTTCCGGTATATCCATGGGCGCAGTAATAGCTAAAACAGAGGTGACCTTTAATCAGTTGTATGAAGAGTCAGATAATGCACTCTACAGTGCAAAGGAAAAGGGAAGAGGCAGAATTGTGGTTGTGGGGCATGGACAGAAAGCATAAATCATAAAAGGGCAGAAAGGTTATAAAATTCAGAAAATTGGTCAGGAGAAGAAAAAATATATAATCCATAAACATCAAATAAGCGAATATGGAATTCACAATGTAAAGGTGCATTTTCAGTGTTATACGAAACAAATATAAGAAGATGCACCTTTTATTTTCTTAAAAAATCCCCGCATAAAATCAAATAAAAGAAAGCTCAAAGGGATAGTAATTACCCCGGCAGTGGTTATAATTAATGGTGATATGCAGATATAAGTATGTAGATCTTTCTTTGGGGATCTGATGAGATAACCAGGCTGACGAGTTGGATTTCCTATGAAAGCATGGCATGTTAATCAGGAGGATATTATGAATATTTTTGATATAGTGGGACCTGTAATGGTAGGACCTTCAAGCTCCCACACAGCAGGTGCGGTAAAGATAGGATATGTGAGCAGAAAGCTGTTGGGGGAGGAAGTAAAAGAAGCACGGATACTGCTTTATGGCTCATTTCTCACAACAGGTACGGGTCACGGAACCAGAAAGGCATTGGTTGCAGGACTGTTAGGCATGAAGACCGATGATATAAGGATACCGGACGCCATAGAGCTGGCAGAGAAAGCAGGCATGAAGATAGAATTCGGTGAGGCCCATCTGAAGGAGGCACATCCCAATACTGCCCAGCTGTTCCTTACCGGTGTATCGGGAAGAACCCTTGAGATAATAGGACAGTCCCTTGGCGGTTCCAGGATAAATATTGCTGAGATAGATGGAATAGAGACCAATTTTTCTGGGGAGTATCCTACGCTGGTTGTTCACAATCTGGATCAGCCGGGACATGTCTCGGAGGTCACATCCATGCTTGCCCACAAGGGGGTAAATATAGCTTATATGCAGCTTTACCGTTCAAACCGTGGCGGCGAAGCAGTAATGGTTGTTGAATGTGACCAGGAAATACCGAGAGAGGGAATTGAATGGCTTGAGAAGGTAGAGGGCGTGAAAAAGGTCACATATCTGTCAAAATTATAGGTTTGTGAGCCGGGCAAATAATGATCATGTCAGGTTTTAGATTAAGGAGATTGGGTGTATGATAACATATCAGAATATTAAGGATATACAGAAGCTGTGCAGGGAAGAAAAGCTTGAATTTTGGAAGGTCGTAGAACTGGCGGACGCAGAAGAAAGGGGCGTGCCCGAAGAAGAGTCATTTGACATGATGAGTGAGATGTACAAGGCGATGGAGCTGGCGGACACCTCCTATGACGGCAGTCTCCGGTCAGCGTCAGGACTTGCAGGCGGAGACGGTGAGAAGCTCCATAGATACAATGAAGAAGGGAAGAATATATGCGGCCCGTTTATCTCCAAGGTTATGGAGAAGGCGATAAAGATGGGCGAGTCAAATGCCTGCATGAGAAGAATAGTTGCGGCCCCGACTGCTGGCTCATGTGGTGTTATTCCGGCCGTGTTTCTTACGGCAGGTGAAGAGCTTGGAATAGACCATGAGCAGATGACTAAGGCCATGTATGTGGCTGCGGGAGTAGGTGCAGTTATAGCGAAGAATGCATCCATAGCCGGGGCTTCCGGCGGATGTCAGGCAGAAATCGGTTCTGCAAGTGCCATGGCGGCAGCAGGACTTGTAAGTGTTATGGGCGGCGATCATGAGGCAATCGGGGACGCGGCAGCATTTGCCCTGAAGAACATGCTGGGACTTGCCTGTGATCCGGTGTGCGGCTTGGTTGAAGTTCCCTGTGTGAAGAGAAATGTGGCAGGTGCAGTAAATGCAGTGACCTCAGCCCAGATGGCACTGGCAGGCATAAGGAGTGCCATACCTGTTGATGAAGTGATCGACGCAATGAGGCGGATTGGAAATGACATGTCTCCGACCATCAAGGAAACCGGGCTTGGGGGATTGGCAACGACACCTACTGCGGTGGAGATCGGGAAGCGGATGTGATTAACTTTGTAAAAAATGATTTTGTTAAAATTGATTTTAACAAAACTGATTTTAATAAAATATTAACTAAAAATATTAGGGAAACTAAATTTATCAATTATATTTTCAGGAGCAACATGGAAACAATAACAGGACTTATAATGATAAACCTCATAGGCTGCCTTTTCTTCATAAAAGGCAGGGCAGATAAAGATAATATGATGGCAAGGGTAACGTTGGTAAGTGTATTTACTGCTATCCTTGCCGTTACCATGACGTTAAAGTTTGGTAGTACAGGTGAGATCGCCGGATGGGAGTTAAGGTTCTGGCGGGCATACGCAGATAACAGTATATTGATATGGTATACCCTTATCATAAACGCTGTTTCTTTCGTAGTCTTTGGAGTGGACAAATATAAGGCGGTGAAGGGACGATATCGTATCCCGGTGGCTGTGCTCATTTACCTTGCATTTGCAGGTGGTTCTGTAGGAACTGCGGTGGGAATGGTGCTGTTCAGACATAAAATAAGAAAGAACTACTTTGCTGTGGGGGTCCCAATGATAATTGTAATGCAGATACTGCTTATGGTGTGTGGGCTCAACTGGGGGTGAAAAGTGCAAATTATTTATCCACCCTGCTGATAAAATAGTCACAACAGGTTGGAAAACATAGCAAACCAATAAACCGAAAAAGACTGTCAAAAGGTGTACCTTTTGACAGTCTTTTTTTTGTGTACAAGTATACTACAAATATTGAAAATGTTCAACAATAATGAATCTGTTTTTTGTTCAAAATGCCTAAAAGCCTCCATTGATTTTGGGACTGTCAAAAGGTACACCTTTTGACAGTAAAAATTACTGTGTCAAGTTTTGTGTAAAAACTTGATTTAATGGACTTAAGTTCAAAAATGGGAGGATGAGAGATGAAAAGGACTTTTATTGCAACGGCGTTATCATTGGCGTTGGGGCTCAGCAGTTTTGCACCTGTGGTGCCTGTAAATGCAACAATGGAACAGCCGGGAGCAGGTGAGGTGGTTCAGGCAGAGACTTTGACTGCTACAGGATCAGATTCCGCAGGGGCTGAGGAGGAAAAGGATAGCCGGGTTCAGTTAAGTACTGAGAATTTCCCTGATGATAATTTCAGACAGTTTCTGACGGATGAATTTGATAAAGATGGGGACGGCTGGGTAAATGTTGATGATGTAACTAGCATAGTGTGCTCTAAAAAGCAGATAAGTTCCCTTAAGGGAATAGAATTATTTCCAAAATTAATAAAGCTCCACTGCGACGAAAATAATCTGACCAGCTTAGACGTAAGCAAGAACAAAGCATTGTGGGCCCTGTCGTGTCAGTGGAATAGTATCAAAAGTCTTGATGTGAGTAATAACACAAGGTTACAGGTGCTGCTTTGCGGAGACAATGAGATTACCAATATAGACTTAAGTGAAAATACCAAATTGGAAGAGCTATGCATATATAGAAACAATCTGGTTTCATTGGATGTAAGTAAGAATATCAAGTTGGACATTTTAATGTGCCATCAATGTAATCTTAGTAATCTTGATATAAGTAATAATAAAGAGTTGAAAATGCTGTATTGTCTGGACAATAATCTTGATGTTTTAGATGTCAGTAACAATACAAAGCTGACACGTATATGGTGCAGCCAGAATAAACTCACTTATCTGGATGTCAGTGCAAGCCCGTTATTGGAAATGCTGAAGTGTGAGGACAATAACATACATAGGCTTGATCTTAGCAATAATACCAAATTAAACAAATTAAACTGTTCAAATAATTGCCTGGAGAATGAGGATTTTTCATACCTGGATCAGACTTCATTTGAGACATATGATGTCAGCGGACAGAAGCATGGTTACGCAAAGGGGGTGTATAAAGGCAAGGCAGCAAGCTGCACGACCTCAGGTCTCACTGAGGGGGAATATTGTACCGAATGTGGCGTGACCGTTATACCTCGTAAGGTTATTCCGGCGAAGGGACACGAGGAGGTAGTAGATGAGGCAGTAGAGCCAACCTGTACCGAGAATGGTCTTACAGAGGGAAAGCATTGCGATGTGTGCGGTGAGGTTCTTGTGACACAGAAAGAGATTCCTGCAAAAGGACACGAAGAAGTAATAGATGAGGCGGTAGAGCCAACCTGTACCGAGAGTGGACTTACAGAGGGAAAGCACTGTGACGTGTGCGGTGAGGTTCTTGCAGCACAGGAAGAGATTCCTGCAAAAGGACACGAAGAAGTAATAGATGAGGCGGTAGAGCCAACCTGTACCGAGAGTGGACTTACAGAGGGGAAGCACTGTGACGTGTGCGGTGAGGTTCTTGTAGCACAGGAAGAAATCTCTGCAAATGGTCATGCATGGGATGAGGGCGTCTATGTGAAGAAGCCTACAGCTAAGGAGGCCGGAAGCAAGCTGTATACCTGCTCAGTCTGTGGTGAGCAGAAGCTTGAGACCGTTGAGGCAGAAGGCGAAACCTTAGAGAAGATAGGCGGAAGCTGGTACTACATAAAGAACGGCAGATACGATACAAGCTCGACTACAGTAGTGAAGTACGGAAGTGCATGGTATTACGTTCATAACGGAGTTGTGGATTTCACAGCAACTACCCTGGCTAAGAGGGGAAATAGCTGGTATTACGTGAACAAAGGAAAGGTAGACTTCACCAAGACGGGATTATTTGCCTATGGAAGAACCTGGTACTATGTGCAGAGCGGCAAGGTGGCTTCCACAGCCGTAACATTGGTGAAGCACAATAACATCTGGTACTACGTTAATCATGGAAAGATAGATTTTAAAGCTGCCACTATCGTTAAGTATAACAATGTCTGGTATTACGTAAGAAACGGAAAACTGAATAATGCGACAACCCTGGCGAAGTACAATGACAAATGGTATTACGTGAACAAGGGTAAGGCTGATTTCCACTATACAGGAAATGTCACATACAATGGTTCTGTTTATTACGTTAAGAACGGAGTTATGCAGAGGAAGATAGGCAGAGCTTAAAATAAACAACATAGGAAGGAAGATGTATATGAAAAAATCATGTATGGCCATTGCATTAGCGTTGTCACTGGGACTCAGCAGCCTGGCACCTGTTGTGACAGTAAATGCAGAAGAAGGATCAAATGAGGTGGGAGTAGCCACTGCTACCAGTGCAGAGAGGGCGGGCAGCAGTGCCGTTCAGGAGTCAAACAAGCTATATATCACGGAGGAGAATTTCCCTGATGCAGGATTAAGGAAGGGGATTCTTGATAGCTGGGATATGGAAGGTGAAGGATGGGTAAATCCCGACAATGTGATCTCACTCTTTATGGACGAGATGGACATCAGTTCCCTTGAAGGAATAGAACTGTTCCCTAACCTGACTTTGCTTGAATGTAAGCGCAACAACCTTACCAGTGTGGATGTAAGCAAAAATAAAAATCTTAAATCCCTCAATTTAGAAGATAACCAGCTTACAACCCTTGATGTCAGCAATAATCCGAAGCTTGAACTTTTAGGCTTTAATTCAAATAAGATCAGCAGCATAGATGTCAGCAAGAATGCTAAGCTTTTGTGGCTTCAGTGTGCTGACAATCAGCTTACAGAGATAGACGTAAGCGAAAACAAAGCGTTGCAGGACTTAGGTGTAAGTGGTAATAACATAAGTGAAGTTGATGTAACTAACAATCCGGATCTGCTTTCTTTATATTGCGGTGACAACTCTATCAAGGAGCTGGATATCAGCAAAAATCCACAGCTTAATATACTGGATTGTACAGGCTGCGGGCTGGATAAACTGGACATATCCAAAAATCCTGACCTTCAGTATATATGGGCAGGGGATAACAATATATCTTCAATTGACGTGACAAAGCATACCGGTATGGAGATACTTGAGGTGGACAGAAACAACATAAGCAAGATAGACATAAGCAACTGTCCCGAAATATGGGATTTCTCCTGCTATGATAATAATATCACAGAGCTTGACGTCAGCAAGAATACACATCTGGCATATTTCCTGTGCCAGAACAATGACCTTGGAGAGCTTGATATAAGCAACTGCCCTGAGATGGAGACCCTTATGTGTGACGATACAAATATTAAGTCATTGGATGTAAGTATGTGTCCGGGACTTTTAACATTGTCATGCTCAAAAAATAAACTTACCAAGCTGGATCTCAAGAATAATACCCAACTGGTTCAGCTTGATTGCTCCGACAACTACCTTAAGGATGAAGACTTCTCATATCTGGATGAGGACAATATGGATATATTTAATATTTCCCCTCAGAAGGACGCTGAGACCCTTGAGCAGGTAGATGGCAAGTGGTATTACACAAAATATGGTGACAAGGATTTAACGGTGACCAAGCTCTTTAAGTACAATGGAGAATGGTACTACGTAAAGAATGGTGTAGTTGATTTCAGCGCAACAACTCTTGTTAAGAACGGCGGCACATGGTACTACGTTAAGAACGGTAAGATTGATTTCAAAGCAAGAACCTTATGCAAATACGGCAATAACTATTATTTCGTGCAGAACGGCAAGATGGACACCAAGTCAGTGACTCTCTGCAAGTACGGCAGCAGCTGGTATTATATCAAGAATGGTAAGATTGACAAAACAAGAACCCTCTGTAAGTACAATAATACCTACTATTTCGTGCAGAACGGTAAGATGGACACCAAGTCAGTGACTCTCTGCAAGTACGGTAGCAGCTGGTATTACATAAAGAATGGTAAGATTGATAAGTCAAGGACCCTCTGCAAGTACAACGGCAAATGGTACTATGTGAACAACGGTAAGGTTGATTTCAAGTATACCGGTAATGTTACCTACAATGGTTCCGTTTACTATGTAAAGAACGGAATTATGCAGAAGAAGGTAAAATAAATACTGACGGCTGATCATTTGCAGATCGGAAGACGTATGAATTAAAGAAAATATGGTTGATGTTCAGCAAATGATGGTGGATAATAGAAGCAAGAGTAAGGTCTCAAAAAACCAATGAGGAGGACGAGATTAGGATGAGAAAAAGGCTTATGAGCATGCTTCTTAGTCTGATGCTGATACTGAACAGCATCTGCATAGGTAATAGCATGTATGTAGAGGCAAGTGAGAACGTGGAGATAACAGCAACGGCATCAGACAGTACCACAACCCGTGTTGAATTAAACGAAGAGAATTTCCCGGATGATAAATTCAGAGAGTATTTAAGTTGGCAGTTTGATGGTGAGGGTGACGGATATATTAATCCGGATTTAGTTGAGCAGATTAATGTAGAGGAGATGCAGATATATTCCTTGAAGGGAATAGAGCTGTTCAAAAATCTGGAGTACTTAAATTGTTACAGAAACAGGCTGACATCTCTTGATGTCAGTAAGAATACTAAGCTGGACTGCCTGATATGCAGCAGTAACAAGCTTACTTCATTGAATGTAGGTGATAATCCAAGTCTTCTGACGTTGTATTGTGTCAGGAATCAGCTGACGGAATTGGATGTGAGTGGCTGCCCGGGACTGAAGTATTTCAGCTGCGATTATAACCAGCTGACAGAATTAGATGTAAGGAACAATACCAAGCTGATAGAACTGAGACTGGGGGGCAATAGTATTTCAGAACTGGTTGTCTCCGCCAACACAGCATTGGAGGAATTACAATGCAGCAGTAATAAGCTGACAGAATTAGACATAAGAAATAATCCAAAGCTTTCTATCTTATATTGTGAAAAAAACAATATTGCAGAGCTTAAGACTGATAACAACCCAGAGCTTACCACGTTGTTTTGTGACGATAATAAACTGCAGGAACTTGATGTGAGCAGTAACAAAAAACTGGCATCTCTTTCATGCATTAATAACCAATTGACGGAATTAGACGTTGAAAATAATGCCCTGATTAAAACTCTTTCATGTGATAAGAATAACATTGAAACACTTGACCTGAGCAATAATCCGGAGCTGACAAAGCTGTATTGTTCTGAGAACAAACTGGAAGCATTGGATATGAGCTGCAATCCTAAGCTCCAATCAATTGATTGCTCTGACAACAAGCTTAGGATATTGAATTTAAGTAATAATGCAGAACTTACATATGTGAACTGTAGCCGTAACAAGCTTGACAAGCTTGATCTGAGAAAAAGCACGAAGCTTGAATATCTTATATGCTATCAGAATTATCTTGTTAATGAAGAGTTCTCATATCTTGATAAGGATAATATGAGAGGGCTGAATATTGGCACTCAGTTTGAAATAGAGGATATCCTGGAAATATACGGAAAGCCGACATACTATACAAAATATGGAGAAGTTGACAGAAATGCCACATTGTTGTTCAAGCATAAGGGAGAATGGTACTATATAAGAAATGGTGAGGTCGATTATACAGCCACAACTCTCGTGAAGCATGGCAGCACCTGGTACTACGTTAAGAACGGTAAGATTGATTTCAAAGCAAGAACCTTATGCAAATACGGCAATAACTATTATTTCGTGCAGAACGGCAAGATGGACACCAAGTCAGTGACTCTCTGCAAGTACGGCAGCAGCTGGTATTATATCAAGAATGGTAAGATTGACAAAACAAGAACCCTCTGTAAGTACAATAATACCTACTATTTCGTGCAGAACGGTAAGATGGACACCAAGTCAGTGACTCTCTGCAAGTACGGTAGCAGCTGGTATTACATAAAGAATGGTAAGATTGATAAGTCAAGGACCCTCTGCAAGTACAACGGCAAATGGTACTATGTGAACAACGGTAAGGTTGATTTCAAGTATACCGGTAATGTTACCTACAATGGTTCCGTTTACTATGTAAAGAACGGAATTATGCAGAAAAAGGTAAAGTAAGAGAATGTTGGTTGTTGGCAGACATTTATTAAATAATATAGTTTCGTAAAGGTGTGGGCATAGCATTTGCAGTGTTAAAGTTTAGCAGATGTTATGCCTGCTTTTTCTATATCCGGTTGAATAAGCTCTCATTTGATGGTAAAATTTCATGGACATAAAAGCTTTAGCAAATGATAAAAACAGTACATTTAAAATTTTGGACAGAGGTTAAAAACAATGCAGAAGAAGATAGCTTTAATAAATGATGTGACCGGTTTTGGACGGTGCTCCATAGCAGTCATGGCTCCCATAGTTTCAGCCATGAAGATACAGGCTGTTACGGTGCCTACGGCCATACTTTCAGCCCATACCCAGTTCCCTACATTTTATTTTGACGATTATACAGATAAGATGGAAGATTATATACAGACCTACAAGGAGCTTAATCTGGAATTTGACGCAATATCCACAGGCTTCTTAGGTTCGGAACGACAGGTTGAGATAGTTACGGATTTTATAAAGTACTTTAAGAATGACAGGAACTTTGTGATAGTGGACCCGGTGATGGGTGACTATGGCAGGCTGTATCAGACCTATAATAAAGCCATGTGCAACAGGATGAAGGAGCTGGTGAAGTATGCAGACATAATCACTCCTAATCTTACAGAGCTTACCACACTGCTGGATCTGCCGTATCCTGATCACACTGTTACAATAGAAGAGCTTAAGAAGATGTGCATTGCCCTGGCTGAACAGGGACCGAAGCATATAGTGGTTACAGGGATACATTTTAATAAAACCCAGATTGCAAATTTCATCTACAACAAGGATGAGGACTTCCAGATGGTCATGGCTGACAGGATCGGCGGAGACAGAAGCGGCACAGGTGATGTGATCGCGTCTGTAATAGCAGGCATGTATATGAACGGGCACAGCTTTTATGAGTCGGTAAAAAAGGCCGCCGCATATGTGTCAAAGTGCATAAGCTATTGCGAGGAGAATAAAGTGCCCGAATACTGGGGGCTGTGTTTTGAGATGTATCTGAAAGACCTTGTGGACGAGTGCTGAAGGAGTCGTGATAAATTGATTGAACAGCATAATTTTAGAACAAGAGAAAATTAGATTTGAAACTTTTGTTTGGGATAAATTGTGTATAGAATAGATTATTGATTATTATAGAAATAAATTGTGAAAATCGGAGGCGAGAGAATGTTTCTTTATACAGTAACAGGAAATGTTGGTGAGGAAGGCTACCTTGATATAGAAAAGAGCGGTGACCTTACAGGGAAAAATGTCTATGTGAACATGACAAATAAATGTCCTTGCAGTTGTGTGTTCTGCCTGAGACAGACTAAGAAGCAGCAGGAAAACAATACTCTGTGGCTTAAGGATGGGGAGCCTTCTGTGGAAGAGGTGCTGGCTCTCTGTGATAAATTCGATCTCAGTGTCATAAATGAGCTGGTGTTCTGCGGCTTTGGCGAGCCTCTTGAAAGACTTGATGATGTATGTGCGGTCATAGACGCCTTGAAGAAAAAATATCCGGAGCTTAAGGTAAGACTTAATACCATAGGCCTTGCAAATCTCATATATGGCAGGGATGTGACCCCGGAGCTTGC
>SAMEA104315434__coassemble_113_pt1 | contig 82610 bp, 60 predicted proteins | sample SAMEA104315434__metabat2_high_PE_013 | metagenome-assembled genome bin SAMEA104315434 (sample SAMEA104315434) | gut metagenome | biome: Monkey gut; feature: monkey-associated habitat; material: faeces | place: China | collected 2013 | reverse complement strand
CCAGGATCTCCTTTACCATTATAGATATATGCATACCGGCAGGAGTACTGCCCTTGCTTATAACCTTCGCCACGGTATCCGCATACTTTTCAGGATTAAGCTCCTTGTATTTTTCTTCAAATTTTCTTGGATGAGTGCCCTTATATCTGACTCTCCGCTTATGCTGTTCTTCCAATTCTAAGAATCTCCTGTTCCCTGTATTTCTTACTGCTCAGAGTTGTTATCAGCCTGCGGGGCTGCCGGGGCAATATTCTGAGGCTCTGCAGGTGTTACACCGCCCTGTATATTCTGATTAAAGCCCTGTGGGTTTGGCTGCATACCTCCCACGTTGTTTTGGTTGAAGCCCTGCATGCCTCCCATATTGTTCTGATTGAAGCCCTGCGGGTTTGGCTGCATGCTTCCCATGTTATTCTGGTTAAATCCCTGCGGGTTTGGCTGCGGGTTTGGCTGCATGCCTCCCATATTGTTCTGATTGAAACCCTGCGGGTTTGGCTGCATGCCTCCCATGTTGTTCTGATTGAAGCCCTGCTGCATATTCGGCTGCATGTTTGGCTGGCCATACTGTTGATTTCCACCCTGGTTCATGGCAGCTTCCATGGACTCAATCCTTGCAATCTCCTGGTTATGTCTGTATATGGCGTCCATAGATCTCTTGGCATTGTCGTAGAACTGTACCACCTCAGGATCAGGATTATTTACATATTTATTGAAATAATATCTACCGATCTCTGTATACTGTCTCTCGATATTATTCTCCTCTGACTTGATATTACTCTTAAGCTTAGTCTTCTGGGCAGCATATCTTGTACTGTCTACTGCCTGGTTTGCGAACATCTTTGCACTTTCAAAAAAACCCATTTTATTTTTCTCCTTATAAAATCAATAGCATTTAATATAACAATATCCATGGTGGCCTTTTCACCGATCCACCATGGATATTGTGATTTTTTGTTCTATGTATGGTCTGTATTAATCCTCTATATACTTATTGAGGGTCTCTACAACATCATTTAAGTTATATGGCTTCGCGATGTAGTCATCAAGCTTGTTCTCAAGGATCCTCTCCTTATCACCGAACATTGCCCTTGCTGTAACTGCAATGATAGGAAGTCTCTTTCTCTTCTCCTTAAGCTCGATCTCACGGATCTCCTGAGTAGCTGCGATACCATCCATTACAGGCATCTGAACGTCAAACAATGCTGCATCGTATACCTTCTGCTTGAAGAGCTCAACAGCCTTCTTACCGTTATCTGCTATATCATATGAGAAGCCTGCCATTCCAAGGAGCTTACCTATAACCTGCTGATTAACAGGCTCATCCTCTGCCACAAGGATCCTTGCCTTGCTGTGGGCATTTATTGAGAATACCGCCGGTGACTCTTCCTTCTTCAGGAACTCATCAACTGCATCATCTGCCGGCTTAACTATCTTCATAGGAACTTCTACTATGAATGTTGAACCTATATCTTCCTTACTCTGTACCTGGATCTCACCACCCATAAGCTCTACGATCTGCTTTGTAATGACAAGTCCGAGGCCTGATCCGCCGTATCTTCTTGTATCCGATGAATCCACCTGGCTGAATCTTATGAAGAGCTTACTCATGTTAGCCTCTGATATACCAATACCTGTGTCGGCAACAGCCATACGGATCTTAACCTTATCTGAATCACCCATGTCCATGGATGTGATCTTTACTCTTACACTTCCGTCGGCAGTGAACTTGATAGCATTTGAAATAAGACAATTAAGCACCTGCTGTATTCTCTGTCCATCACCCTTAACAAGCTTAGGAATGTTGTTGGAGAATGAACAGTCAAGCTGAAGTCCCTTGTTTGTTGCAATAGGAACCTGTGCTGCAACGGTTTCCTCAACAGCCTGCTTAATGTCAAATATCTCCTCCTTGATCTTGTACTTTCCTGCTTCAAGCTTACTTATATCAAGGATATCGTTAATAAGTCTCAGCAGTGTATCTGCACAGTTCTTGGCTGTAATAAGGTTATCCCTGTAATCAGCCTGAAGATCCTCAGCCATAAGTGTAAGCTGGAGCATACCAAGTATTCCGTTTATAGGAGTTCTTATCTCATGGCTCATATTCGCAAGGAATTCAGCCTGGGTCTTGTATGCGGCGTTAGCGTCCACAATAGCCTTACTGAGCTTGTTCTCTGTCTCCTTCTGCTCTGTCACATCTATTACAACCATATTGATGTAATCTGCCTCAGACTTATACATAACGGTATTAAATACCTTCTGGAGAGATTCCATTGTAATCTCAACATCCATGAGATCTCCCTCTTTTGTACCTGAAGTGTTGTATGCATTAAACCATGCATTTATATCCTGAAGCACCTCTATCTTACTTTCACTTAAGTTCTTGTCTGCGTAATCCGACACATCAAGCTTGAAGTACTCGCCGAAGATTTCATTTGCATCAACGATCTGAAAGCTTGTTCCCGATGAACTCTCGATTATCTTAGCCTGTGCAAATCCTATAGGAAGATTCATGAACAGCTTCTTATACTTGTCACCACTGGTTCTTGTTCCCTTAGGCTCACCGCATAACACGAAAAATCCACCAAACACTGCCACAGCAGCCAGCACACCAAAGATGATGGCAGGAACACCCTTTCCTGCAACGCCTAAAATTCCTGCAAGTAACGCAAGAACCGCGGAAACACCGGCTACCGGTTTCCATCCCAATTCCTTAATCTTATCCATTGCTACACCTCTGTCATAATATATTTTAGCCCCCGTCGTGAAACCACGACACATACTGCTTTTATTATAATATAATCCATCATCAAGGTCAATGACAGCATATTTTAATTATCGCCTTTTTCGGGCATTTTCTTTCTGCCCGGAAGCCACAATAATACGCCAAGGATCACAAGTGCCAGCGCACTTATCATAAGGCCTGTCTTAAGCCCCGGCGGGAAATACTTAAATTCCACCGTATGGGTTCCCTCCGGAACATCTATTGCAATAAATGCTCCACGGACAGTCTGTACAGCATACTCTTCTCCGTCTACATATGCCTTCCAGCCTGCGTCATATGGTATTGAAGTGAACATCAGTCCGTCCTCATCCGTTGTGATGGTTCCCTTCACATAATCCTCTTCAAATACCGACACATCAAGCATTTCTGATGAGAGTATGCCATATGCCTTCTGCCATGCCTCCCGGTCGAACTGTCTTAAGATCAGCTTTACCGTGCCGCCGGAGGCTGCGTCATCCCTGAAGCAGTACTGGACGGTGACCTTGGTTCCACGGTTCAGATGTCCCAGATGGTATATCTGGTACTGGAGCCTGTCGTAATTCACCTCCTGGTCATCAATGAATATCCTGATCTTTGATATTCCGTTGGCATTTGCCATCATATAGAGATCTACGGTCTCCTCCTTAACCTCAAAGGACAGTCTTACATCATTTGTTGTTCCCTTAAGCCTTGTATAGTTGTAATTTATATCGTTCTTTGAACGTCTTGTAACCTCGCAGTTTCCTCCATCGGAGTATACATCTGCGTCGTAATACTCGAATACATTGTCCACACCTGTTGCCTTTGTAACGAAGTCGTTAAGGCTGTAGAACATATTTGCACCGCTGCCGTCCCAGCTGTGAAGCCCCCTGTTCACCATAAAGCCGGTGCTTAACCTGTATGGATTTTCATATATCTCTATTCCCGACACGGTGGTCACAGGTTTCACGTCAAATGAATTATAGTCATCTGGTCTCTTAATAAGATAACGCAGGTTAAGTATGGCACTGTTCACAGGATTTGATCCATCAAAGAGGTATTCATTTGCCCCGGTATAATATCCGAGACTGTGCATAGCATCCACAAGGTCAGCCGATACCGTAGAACCGAACAATGTCATATTTTTTATGCTGTAGTATGTCGGCTCATCCACCACGGTCCTTCCCATCAGTTCAACTCTATAGCCTTCATCATCAGGATCTATTAAATCTATGGCATCCTGCATGGCTGCCTCGTCTGAAAAATAATGGCTTATATCCACATATCCGTTGTTATCGTATCCGTATGCAGCATTCAGAATGGTCTCACTTAAGCATACCACTAACACCACCCAGACAAGAATCTTCCGTACTTTTTCATTTGTGAGCTTCACGGCAAATATGATCATGATGTAGATCACAAGAAACATGGAAGTTACAAATACCGTCTTCCTATCAAGCATAGCGTTGGAATTTGCCAGATAAAAGAAGCCATATCCCATGACAGAACCGGCAATGACCCATGGCATCTTCATCCTGTCAAGCTTTTTCAAAGCCTCGTATCCCATGTCAAGGAGCACGAATATGAACAGGAATGAAAATCTGTTAGGTATTCCGTACTGGTTATGGAAGCCGTGCCATATGTAATTAAGGAGCTCGTTATTGAAGCTCACCATGAGAAATACCAGCAACAGAACATTCCTTATCTTGTCATATAGCTTTACATTGCCATTTAATATGTACAGAAATACCAGCACGAAGCAGATGGTTCCGCAATACAGATTGACACCGCCGTCAAAGGGCTGACTCTTTATAGGCTTGGTAAATACGAACATCTGCTTTATCATTTCCCATATACTTCCGTACCATGAGAATTTCGGAAATACCCTGGCGGCAGATGCCGTAGTGTTTATGCTCACATATGCAGGGACCAGTATAAAAGCACTGAGCCCCGCTCCGAGAAGGGAGCATCCGGCAAATTTTAATCCATCCAGGAAGAATTTCTTTACATTCTTATGACCTGTCAGGAAGAAGTACATCACAAGAAAGATACATATCATAAAAGCAATGTAATAGTTACACAGGAGTGCATAGAAAAGCGAGAAGGTATAGAGCTTATAATCTCCCTCCTCCATAAGTCTGTGATATCCTGCCATAACCAGCGGAAGTATCATGATACAATCCATCCACATTACATTCCAGGAGTATCCTATCACATAATTTGAAAGAGCATATGCCGTTGAGAATACGAGTATGAGGCAGTTCTTCTTATCCTTAAACCGGTCACCTAAATAATATGCAAATGTGAATCCTGACATTGCAATCTTAAAGCTGATAAGAAGGGACATTGCCGCATAAAGATTTTCCCTTTTGAATAAAACGATTATAAAATTAAGCGGGCATGACAGATAATAAGATATTATAGCCAGAAAGTTGCTTCCCAGGCCAACATTCCAGCTATAGAATATACTCTTTTCTCCGGTAAGCTTATCATGATAATCCGCAAAAAACGGAAGATACTGATGAAGACTGTCAACCATGGTAAGGCTGTTTCCTCCGAATATTCCTATCTTCTCAGCAATCCACACGCCAAGCATAAACAATGCCGGAATGGCAAAGCTCAATATTAGTATATAGTCATCACGCCAGATCTCGGCAAATGGTTTCTTATCCTTCTTAAATACAAAGCACTTGCCCAGTATATAGTTCACCACCACTACCGCAAACTGAACCAGAATCTTTGAAAACAATTCATTGAGGTTGAAGGAATCGCACAAAAGGTTAGTTCCTATAACCTCGATTATCATAGCTAAAAGTCTGGTTCCTACATGGGATATAAACTCCCTGATCATAAGTAACGGTGCATGGCTTCCTCCGGTAAACACGCAAAATTTATTTGCAAAGAAGGCAAAGATCATAGCGCAGATGATGGCTATGACATTTGCCATGCTTCTTGACATGTCTGTAAGAAGTCTCAGCAGTGAAAATGTCACCAGATTCACTGCTGTAGTACAACCTCCCACTATCACATATCTTACTATTTCTTTTTTTAGTAATCCTTTAATAGTGTCCATATTTACTTCCTGTTATTTAAGGGAACCCATAAGATAAACAAGCGGTGAGTTCCAATATATTGTAACTTCATTTAATGAATATGCCTGCGAGTTATCTACATAACACTTGGCAGGAGCATATCCTGTAAGAACAGCCTTTGAGTAGGACTCGTCAAGTCCGCTGTTCGGTCCGCCTACCAGCATACCAGGCATTGTCTCCTCAAGTACCTGTGAAGGTCTGTGGTGTGTCTGGGTTGGTGATACTGCACCATAGCCTGTTACAAAACAGTAGCTTACGGCATTTCTACCTAAAAGGTAGTCAAGCTGATACTGGGCGTATGTTGTGTACTTCTCATCCGGTGAAAGTTTATTTGCCATGAGAAGGAGCATACCTGCATCGGCAACATTCATGTTACTTCCCCAAGGGAAATCTTTAATGGCAACGCCTACGCCACTCTTGTTTATTATGCTTTCAAGTGCGTCCGCCTTTGAGATAAGCTTCTCCTTGGCCTCCTCTGAAGGATCATCACATCTTGCATAGTCATAAAGTGCATATATACCAACTGATGCCCATCCCAGATCATAGCCTACAGGAGATGACCCTGTGATGATCTCGTCCGCAACTGTCTTATACTGTGTATCCCCTGTTGCGGCATACAGCTCAACTGCTGCCCAGAGATACTCGTCTATGTCGCTTGAATCATCATACTCACCTGTAACGATGTCCTCAGGATTCTTAAATCCCGGATCGCCCTGGTGAGCACTTAAATACTCCCATGCCTTTTCTGCTGCCGCAAGACACCTGTCTGCAAATTCCTTATCTACATCTCCGTAGATAATTGATGCCTTAGCCATAACAGCTGCAAAATCACCGGTTGCCGTATTTGAAATCGGTGAAAGGATAAGCTGGTCTGTCTCATCAACTGCATTTACTGTTTCAGGGAAGTTAGCGCATGTAACCTTGTGGTATACACCCCCTGTTGATGCATCCTGCATTTTGAGCATCCACTCAAGCTCATATCTTGCCTCGTCTAACAGATCCGACACTCCATTTCCGCTTTCAGGTATTCCCAGATCATCAAGGGCAGCTCCGTCTGTATCCTCATATGAAAGAATAAGATCCGCAACTGTCTTGGCACCTGGTACCACATATCTTCCATAGTCACCGGCATCATGCCATCCGCCGCTTACATCAACCTTTGTATCTGTTCCGTATACCACAGCCTCACCTGTATGACATGCCACATGAGCAAAATCTCCGGCAATGCTCTCATCAAGATCGCTTCCGCATCTCTGCTTATAAAGCATCAGGACAATATCCTTGTAAATGTCATCATATACGCCATCTTCTATCTTGAACTCGTAGGACTCTTCTCCGTCATCAGCTACCACCTTATATGTGCCCGGTGTCTTAAGCTCTGTGAAATCTCCGATCCTTGCCATCTCAGATGCAGAGGAATCAAAGATAACATCCCCCAGCTTTCCTGAGTATACAGTCTCTCCGTTTGCAGCATCTACCACGTCAAAGCTCTCTGCCTCCTTGCTGTTTACCGTAACTGTCTTAACTGAATCAGGCCTATAGCCTATCTGGTTTACCTTTACCTCAAGAGGTGTAGGAACAGCCTCTATCTTCTGGGCATTTGAAGCGTCTGTTGCCTCAAGAAGAATATTGTCGAAATATATGTTGTGCTCTCCGGCAGCCTCATCTATATCGTCGAATTTACCCATGTTGAATACCAGTCTCGGTGCAGGATCTGACGCCTCATTCATTGTGAACTCTGCCTCTATGGTCTTCTTCTCAGGTCCTATAACGTCCTCTCCCGATATATACGGATGATAGTCTCCGCCATTTATCTGGAGTCTCCACTCAATAGTTCTCTCCACATCACAGCTCACTTCAAAGGAATACTTATATACGCAGCCCTCGTAAAGTCTGAAGCCGTCATAGTAGATCTGATTTGCATAATTAAGCTTTCCTAACTTCTGAATAGTTACACATAACTGTCCGTCTACATTTGATATCTCTTCCTGGCCACCATTTGTATAGGTCAGGAAATTTCCTGTATCACTGTCAAACTGAATATCCACTGCCTTGTCTCCCGTTGCAACTCCGAGGTCCTCTTCTGTGGCTTCCTCTGTTGCTGCTTCCGTTGTCTCCTGCTCCTCTGTTGCCACCTCAGCTGCCTCTGTGGACGCCGATGTTGTGGCAGCTGTCTTACTTCCGCATCCTGCCATAAGACCTGTTGCCATGGTGGCTGCCAGGGCAACCGCCACTACCTTCTTAAACCTTCTCATCTTTCTCCTCCTTAATAACTTCTGGCACGCCCTTAAAAATTATGTCGTGCTTTTTTTGATACTAATCCTATAAACTCTTCACATAATTTACTACATCCCTGTAACTCATACTGCCCCCGAATATATCAAGAGCACTTCCTATGGTCACATCTATCCTGCCTCTGCCCAGGGTGTTAAGCTTCTCTATATCCTCAAAGCCTGCAACACCGCCTGCATAGGTCATAGGAAGCCTGCCCCAGTCCCCTAACAATGCTGCCACATCCTCCTCGATACCGGAAGCATGTCCCTCAACATCTACAGCATGGATAAGGTATTCGTCACAATACTCCGAAAGGAAATCCATTGTTTCCCTGTTCACCGGTACATTGGTGAACTTCTGCCAGCGGTCGGTCACAATATAATATCCGTCAGCCCTGCGCCTGCAGCTCAGATCCAACACCAGGTGTTCCTTTGACACCGCAGACACCAATGCCTTAAGATTGTCCATATTTATCTCCCCGTTTTTAAACACACAGGAGGTAACTATCACATGGGAAGCCCCCATGTCTATGAACCTCTCAGCATTGTCCTGAGTAACTCCGCCGCCGATCTGCAGCCCACCTTTATAGGCTGTAAGTGCCAGCTCTGCCTGTTTCAGGTCTGCCTTATAATATTCACTTTCCTTAGGATTTAAGATAATGATATGTCCACCCTTAAGACCGTCAGTTCTATACATATCGGCATAATAGTCTCCGTCATAGCCCGACACGAAATTCTCCCTTGCGGAATTGCCCTCATCCTTAAGGCTTCCTCCAACTATCTGCTTCACTCTTCCGTTGTGGATATCTATACATGGTCGAAAGTGCATTTTCCGGCTCCTTTCATAAGCTGTTGCATCTCCTTCGATGATTATGCTTTTTGCCATATTTTATCACAACAAGACATAAAGTTCTATATAAAAAAAGTTTATAAAACAATTATAAAGATATACTTTGTTTATTTGACAATAAATGCTTCTATATATAGAATAATGAAATAGGAGAAAATTACGAAAAAATACAAAAACAGAATCGAGGATGTAACATTGAGCGAAATATTTACCACTGACAACATGGCCATCAGAATACTTAACCGAATAGGTGATATTCTTATACTTCATTTTCTGTGGCTTTTATGCTCCCTGCCTATAGTCACCATAGGAGCATCAACAACAGCCTTATACTACACAGCAATGAAAGCAGTCAAATACGAAGACGGCTACGTTGCAAGGCGATTTTTCAAAAGCTTTAAGGAGAACTTCAGACAGTCCACAATAATCTGGCTTATCATGTTATTTGCAGGCTTCTTATGTGGCTGGTACCTAAGCTACTCCATTGAGACACACAATAGTGTGCTTACAATGTTTTCGACAATTTTGACATGTGTGTATACGTTCATACTGATCTATGTGTTTCCTCTCCAGTCAAAATTCGACAACAAGATAACCGTAACCATAAGAAATGCGTTTTTACTGTCCGTCAAGAACTTTCCATGGACACTGCTTATGATCGTTGCCCTGGGACTTATAGGGCTCTTCTCATACTTCTACACCATTGTACTCTTTATAGTTGTAATATGTGGTGCAGGTGTATACGGATATCTGACAGCCTTTATCTTCAACCGGGTCTTCCTTCCTTATCTGCCTGATGAACCGGGCTTTGAGAAGCTGAAATTCAACACAACCGCAAGCGATGCGGGCGAAGAAGCCGAAGATGGGAATATTGATGAGGATACTGATGAGGCTGCCAACGAGGACGTTCAAGACAATGCCGCCGTGGACACTTCTGATCAGGAGACTGTCAAGACCAATACTACAGCAAAACCAAAGGACACTTCCGAAAAAAACAAAACAGCAGCCAAGGCAGCTTCCGGCAGAAAGCTCAGCCTTTCAGAAAGAGCCAACAGTGTTGCCTCTTACACCAAGCAGGAAGATAACACAGAGGATTGATTAAAGACCTGCCGTGCAAGTCAAACGTAAAATGATATAAATGAGCCTGAGCTCTATGGGGATGGAGGAGAAAATGAATTATTCACTAAAAGCTGAAATAGATAATTGTTTTATGTATGCAGACGCCGTAGATAATGAGGGCTATGGTGCAGGAACCGCAAAAGGTATAAGAATGAGGGAAATGTTCCGATTTGACCTTATCCAGTTTCTGGCATACCTGTCCTCATCCGACAACGATGAGGTTACTATGGAGATAAAGTTCATACGGGAATATGCCAATTACCAGTTCACATCAGACAAGCTTCGGGACTTCAAATACGAGCGTACAGAAAACAAGGATTTTCCTCTGACTCCGCCACGCTCCCTTACATATTTCGTAGCAGCGGATCTGGGACGACAGAAGGGCAATCCGAACCTGCCAAAACGTTCAAGAGACTATCTCAGGTGCTTCAAGCTTACAGGTCTTGAATTTATCGCCCTCAACAGCGACAAATCCGAAGAGGAGGTAGGACGTCTTACCGGCTACTGCATAATGCTTGACAATTACCTCAAGTCTCTTAATCTGTATGCGAATGATCCAAGTCCTCTTTTAGAGAAATACAACGCATTAAAACCTGTGGCATCAACATCAAATGCCATAACGGAGACCGACACCGTAAAGGATGTAGATGACCTCCTTGAGGAATTAAATTCCATGACAGGCTTAAGATCTGTCAAACAGGACATTGCCAACCTGGTAAATCTTCTTAAGATAAGAAAGCTCCGTGAGGAAAATGGCATGAAACAGCCGTCAGTATCCCTTCACCTGGTATTCTCGGGCAATCCCGGAACAGGTAAGACCACAGTGGCAAGACTTCTGGCGTCCATCTACAGACAGCTAGGTGTTCTTAAGAAGGGACAACTTGTGGAGGTAGACCGTGGTACTCTTGTGGTGGGCTACATCGGTCAGACCGCCATCAAGACCACAGAGGTGATAAATTCGGCACTGGGCGGAATATTATTTATAGATGAGGCCTACACCCTTACCGCAGGAAAAGGCGACAATGACTTCGGTCAGGAAGCGGTCGACACCCTTCTTAAAGCAATGGAGGATCATAGAGATGATCTGGTGGTTATCGTAGCCGGCTACCCTGATCTTATGGAGGAGTTCCTAAGCTCCAATCCGGGACTTCGTTCAAGATTTAACAAGTTCATCACCTTCGAGGATTACACCGGCGACGAACTTATGGATATATTTAAGAGTATGTGTAAGAAGCAGGATTATGTGCTTTCAACTGACGCTGAGGAATATGCCAGAGAATATTTCAAGCTTCGCTCCGAAAGTCACGACGAGAACTTTGCAAATGCCCGTGAGGTAAGAAACTTCATGGAGACAGCTATATCAAGGCAGGCAACAAGAGTTGTAACCTGCAATCAGGAGATCACCAAGGAGCTTCTTGAGACCCTTACGAAGGATGATCTTGTCCCGGCAGAAAAATAGTGTATAAACTGATCAGCAGTGGTCAAATGAAATCATGCAAGCATGTTGCACCTGACTCGCTGCCATAACAAAAAGAGCCGGCATTTCAAACTGTCGGCTCTTTTTTAGATCATAAATCAAAGTTTCCCTGTTCACAGGTCTGTCATATCACGCAACCCCGATACATACAACCGCCCCATATACTGCCTCAGCCCCCATTTCCATAAGTATCCTTGCACAGGTATCCATGGTAGCACCTGTTGTATATATGTCATCAATTATCATTATCCGTCTGTAATTTCTGTGGGAATTTCCTGCCCCAAAGGCATTCTTCATATTATTTGCCCTCTGAAGATTATCAAGTTCCTTCTGAGGTCTGGTATCTTCAAGTCTCAACAGCATATCCGTACACACAGGTATCGCCAGATGTCTTCCTACAACCTCTGCCAGAATCTGTGCCTGATTGTAGCCTCTGTTTTTCAGTTTATGCCTGTGTACCGGTACCGGCACCAGAACATCTATCCCGTTCCTTCTTACGGTATCGCAAAGCATTTCTGCCATTGCGCTTCCGTAATAGTCACAGTATTCCCTGCGGTTTCTGTATTTAACTGCCAATATGCTGCCCTTCACCGGCTCTATATAATTAAACAGTGGATAACATCTTTTATAAATCTTAGGATATCTCTCACAATCACTGCAATACTCTGCGGTATCTGTCTCTATCTCCTTGCCGCACTTCATACACCTGACTCTCCCTACAAAGGGAAGATCATCATGCTCACTGCACACCAGACAACGACTTCCGCCGCAGCCATTAATATTTCCCAGAACCCTGTCACATATAGGACATCGCCTTGGAAATATCATATCAAGCAACATATCCTTTATCAAACAATGACCACCTCTTCCTTAACACTATGTAATTTTGTCTATATATTCTCGTTTTTGCATATCCTTGTATGTATATGCCCATGCATCTGTCACATTCGACATTCCAAGCAGCATGCAGCAGATCTGTTATTCAATACCGCCGTCTCTGATCTCCTTAAGCCTAAGTGCCAGAGTGGTATATCTCTTCTGCTCCTGATTGTTCTTTATCATGGTGTCTACCATTCCCAGATTCCCCACCAGTACAACTCCCTGCTTGGCACGGCTTACGGCAGTGTACAAAAGGTTTCTGCTTAAAAGTTTCGGCGGTCCGTAGAACAATGGGATTATTACCACAGGGTACTCACTGCCCTGGGATTTGTGGATTGTGATGGCATAGGCATGTTCCAGCTCATCAAGCTGTCCGTAGGTATACTGCACCTCCCTGCAGTCATCAAACTCCACTGTAACTATCTGGTCGAAATCATTTATGCCGGTAATGAAGCCCACGTCACCGTTAAACACTCCAACTCCCTCTTCCTTCACATAGGAGCCATTCTTTATCTTCCATTCAAGCTTATAGTTATTTTTTATCTGCATAACCTTGTCACCCTGTCTGAAGATAACTCCGTCCCTCTCCTTTTCCGGAAGACTCACACGTTTCGGATTAAGGATATCCTGCAGCTTCTTGTTGAGGTTTTCCACACCAAGTTCCGATTTCCTCATAGGCGTCAGTATCTGTATGTTCATGGGATCAAGCTTGAAGAACTTAGGCAGATTCTTGGTAATAAGCACCTCCAGCTCGTCTGTTATACTCCTTGTGTTACTTCTCGGAATATAGAAGAAATCCTTGCTGGTATTCTTTATCTCAAGACTTATTCCCTTATTTATCTTGTGGGCATTGGTAATGATGTCACTGCCCTCTCCCTGACGGAATATCTTATCAAGCTCTGTCACTGCAAATGTTCCGGAGGCGATAATATCCCTCAGGACATTTCCCGGTCCCACAGATGGAAGCTGATTGGCATCTCCTACCAGAACCAGCCTTGTTCCCGGCATTATAGCCTTAAGTAAATTGTAGAATATCATGTTGTCAACCATGGACATCTCATCAATTATTATCACATCAGTCTCAAGAGGATTTGATGCATTTCTGCCAAACTTATAAGCAGAAAATCCCTCCTCATCCGTACTGCCACCTGTAAGCTCCAGCATACGGTGTATGGTCTGGGCTGTATAGCCCGACGCCTCAGTTATACGCTTCGCCGCACGTCCTGTAGGTGCTCCGAGCATTATATTTACCTGCGACATTTCAAATACCTTTATCAGAGCATTTATAGTGGTGGTCTTACCGGTTCCGGGACCACCTGTCACAATAGAAACGCCGTGGGTAACTGCGCTCTCAATGGCCTCTACCTGTTTTCCATCAAGACTGATGTGTTCCTGCTCCTGTATAAGCTTCAGATTATCCATAACATCGGAACCCATAAACGAGAAATCCACATCCAGATCTGTAAGCATTCTGGCAGTATTAAGCTCCATGTAGTAATTTGCCGAGCTGTACACAGCAGAAATCACAGTATCCTCACCATCTGTCTCCTGCAGATGTATCTGCTTCACAACTATCTTCCCATCAATCTGGAGAAATACTATCTGACGGTTGATGTGCTCCACCAAGTCCTCACTGTATGGTGTCATCTCGTCCGTTAACAGGCTGTAGGTTCTCTTCACCAACATTTCCTGAGGCAGATACATATGTCCAAGTCCTGTGACTGCTGTAAGTGTATATAGCACCGCAGCTCTTATCCTAAAATCCGAGTCCTCCTGTATGCCCATCCTCATAGCTATCTCGTCGGCAGTCTTAAAGCCTACTCCGGTGATATCCTCCGCTATCTTGTAGGGATTTGTCCTTACAACATCATACAGGTCTGAGCCGTATTCATTGTAGATCTTCACCGCAAGATTTACGGATATGGCATATCCTGTAAGGAAGATGATAGCGTCCTGCATCTCCTTTTTCTCACTGTATGACACAGCAATATTCCTTGCCATTCTGGCAGAGATACCCTTGATCTCCGCAAGTCTCTCCGGCTCTTCTTCAATTATCCTCAGGGAATCCATCTTGAATTTCTTGACTATCCTTTTTGCAAGGGCAGGTCCTACGCCCTTTATTATTCCAGAACCCAGATACTTTTCTACGCTTAAAGCATCATCGGGCATTTTGATCTTATAAGATGTAAATTTAAACTGAAGGTCATACTGGGGATGTTCCACATACTCCCCCTCTGCCTCTATATACATGCCTTCATTTATATCATGAAGGGTTCCTACAAAAACATCTTCGCCGTCTTCACCCGACACGGTGAAAACGGCGTAGCCATTATCATCATTTTTATATATGACCTTCTCTATATAGCCTTCCTTAACCACTATATATCTCCTATCAGTCTTTCCTGCTGCTTAACAGTTCTATGTACTTTCCTGTACCTATGGCAACTGCACGCAACGGATCCTCTGCTGTCATTGTAGTAATCCCTGTCTTCTCCTCAAGAAGTTCCTCAAGTCCGTGAAGCAGGGCACCACCGCCGGTAAGGACTATACCTCTGTCGGCAATATCCGCTGCCAGCTCAGGCGGCGTTCTCTCAAGTACCGAATGTACAGCCTCACAAATCTGTGAAGCAGGCTCTCTTAAAGCTTCCTCTGTCTCATCCGAAGTTACGGTTACAGTCTTCGGAAGACCTGTAACAAGATTTCTTCCTCTGATATCCAGAGTGATATTCTCCGGTCGCCTATAGCATGTGCCTATCTTTATCTTTATTTCCTCAGCAGTTCTCTCACCGATAAGAAGGTTGTGTTTCTTTCTCATGAACCTTACGATAGCCTCATCGAAATCATCACCTGCCACCTTTATGGAAGCACTGACAACAGGACCGCCGAGGGAAATAACTGCTATATCAGCTGTTCCTCCACCTATATCAACTATCATATTGCCACATGGTCTGTAAATATCTATGCCTGCACCTATTGCAGCAGCCACCGGTTCCTCAATAATAGAAACCTCCCTTGCACCGGCTGCATAGGTGGCATCCTCAACAGCCTTCTTCTCAACCTCTGTCACCTGAGACGGCACACACACACTGATCCTTGGTCTTCTTCCAAAATAGCTTCTTCCTATAGCCTTCTGGATAAAATACTTAAGCATTTTCTCAGTAATGGTATAGTCAGAGATAACTCCCTGTCTAAGAGGTCTTACGGCAACGATGTTACCGGGCGTCCTTCCCAGCATAAGTCTCGCTTCCTCACCTATCGCCACTATTTTATCCGTATCTCTGTCATATGCCACAACCGACGGCTCCTTGAGTACAACCCCCTTTCCCTTTACATACACAAGTATGCTGGCTGTTCCCAAATCTATTCCTACGTCTGAACTTGCCATTATGTTTTCCTTTCTAGATATCTATATCAAAAATATTTTTCTTATTTTATATGTTCCTGAGCATCTTTTAATATTACTAGAGAAGCCTTCCTTCCGTCAACCCATTTCATGTCAACTTCTGTCAAATCCATAATCCGATCCAGAGCCTTAATATAACTCCTCCAGGTCACATTATCCCTCTTGCTGAGAAACGACCCTGTTCCCATATTCATTCCACGGAATTTATCCTTTAAATCCTCCACAAGGGTTCTGCTGTTTTTTCCTGTAAAATTATATCCCAGCTTCTTGTTTAACGGCTCGTTGGAGAAAAGAACCTCTCCTGTCTCAGCATCCTTTATGAATATTCCAACTTTGATAAAGTTGTATGTGTCAATAAGTATGCTGTTTATATTCCTGATATTTCCATCTCCCTCAATCCGGAATAATACTCCCTGGATAACGTTTCTTATGTCCTTGGCAAACTCAATATCATCCTCGGTCCATACCTTCTTTGTATCAGAGGTTGCAAATACTATGCATCCGTTATGGACATTATTCACCTCCGTAAGCAGCGCAACAAAGCTGTTTATATCCGCTACCTCAACATCATTCTGTATGGAGCTTATCTTATTATTCTCGTCATACAGGATATAGTCATATCCATCATTCCTTGAAAACGGAACAATCCTGTTTCCTTTATGCCACATATCTATATATTCATCTGCAGACATGTACTCATCTCTTGTCCAGAAATTGGTACAAAAGTAATCTTCATTTTCATCAACCTTGTAAAGGGTGATAACATCAACTCCCAAATACTCTCCCGCCTGCTTCATTATGGTATTGATAGTAGCATTGCTGTCGTCATCCATGGCATTCAACGCATCTGTTATGATTCTCTGACGCTTCATCTTTTCTTCAAACTGAAGTTCAATGGACTTGCTTCTCTTAGCTTCTCTTGCCACAACCTTTGAATTATATACATAATCAGAGAATACAGCACAAAGATCCCAATGATATCTGTATATATCTCTCATCCTTGCCACATCTTCCGCATCATAAGCACAGACAATCCAGGTTCCCAGATGCCTGTCTCCCACCATAATAGGTGCTCCACAGATACGGCTCTCATTGTAGCCGTCGTCCATCTCCATAATGCAAGGAACATTATTTTTGAAGATAGCCTCATTAAGCTTAGCATATATATCCTTATACTGGGGCTTCTCAAACATATCATAGAACTTGCCGAAATTCTCCTGCGGTCCTGCCGGCTCCACGAGCTGTACCCCCTCCGGATCAATAATTGTAGAATACAGCCGGCTTATCTCCGAAAATGCTTTTACCAGTCTGTTCCATCTATCTCTATCCAGATATCTGTCATTTTCCTCTTCACTTGGAAGCTGCTCGTTCATAATATACGAAAGCTTGTCTTCATAATCCTTCTTAGCCTTATCAACGCTGCTTTCAAGATTCTTAGTCTCTGTTATGTCTGTGATAAGGTGCTCCACTGTATATGATTTCTTATTTGCTTCTGTAATACTGTTCTGAGCCTTGACCCATTTCACCTTACCCAGATCATCAACGACTCTGTACTCCTCTGTATAATCTTTCCTGTCAGTGGCAAGAGCTCTCTTTGCATTTCTGATAACTCTGTCTCTGTCTCCCGGATGGACATAATCAATCATAAGCTTGTTGCCTGCTGAAATGGCTTCAACATTTATGCCAAGCATCCTGGCATTAGGAGTTATGTACTTCACATGATTCGTTCCGTTATGATCATACTGAATCACCACAGCAATCGTCTTTATCTTATTGAGAACCGACATGATAAATCCATTATTTTCTTCGGAAATATGATTCTCTTTATCGTCTATGAACAGAAACTCAATTCCATCCAGGACATCATCTACCGTCCTTACCAGATGACACTTGAGGGTAGTCTTCATAATAGAGCTGTCAGCAAGAATAAGGCGGGCCTTCATCTCAAAATCCGTTGCACGGGAATTCTCTGCCTTATAGATATTACCGATAAGTATATCATAATCATCCTTAACGAACAATTCCTGAAGTCCCACTGTTCCCTTGTAGAAATCCCCCTCTTTATATCCAAGACCTGTAATGTTCTTTGATACATATCTTGTCTGCCATACCCCATCGGGTCTGTACAGATATAGTGCCACAACACCTATGTGATTTATGATTCTCTCAAGGCTTACACTTCCTATGGCAACGTCTGAACGAAGTTCAAACAAAACGATATATGCTGTCCTGTCATCATACTCTGTTTTATTGACAAATCCACTTACTACATATTTATCTTTTTTATTCACCCTGAGCATAAGCCTGTGCCATATTATGGTGCCTGTCTTCTCCAGAGTAGGCCAGAACTCATCGCTGGACATAAATTTATCCGGTTCCATGGAAATACTTGTAATGTTATCTCCTATAATATTCACTGCTGCTTTGTTAATACTGAGCACCTCTCCATCGGCACAGAACACAACTGCCGGATACTGCACATTGCTCAGGAAATCAATATAATTCTTTGCCTTGCTTATCTCCATATGTACATCTCCCTTTTATCCTTAACCCCAAACCAATTACAATAAATAGATAAAACTTTTCTATGCCTTAGCGAAATAGAAAAGTTTTATACTATAACGGAAAATATAATCTATATTACATCTTCCCCTTATTAATTTTCCTCTGATGCACCGACAGCATCGCCAACCATGTCGGCAGCCTCACTCCTAAGGCCTGTGAAAGCTTTGTCTGCAACATCCTTTGTTGAACAGCAGGCATCAACAACCCCATCAAGTGATGAAAGAAGCTGCTGCATGTACTTGCTTACGCTCTCACACTCCTTCTTAACATTTGAACGGAGCATATATACTTCTGTCTGTGCCTGAGTCTTGATGCTCTCTGCTTCCTTCTCGGCATTTTCTACCTGAACCTTACACTCATAATCTGTCTTGGCCTTGAGAGCCTGTGCATCTTCATGAGCACTGTTTCTAAGTCTTTCGCTCTCTGAATATGCCTGTTCTTTCATGGCATTACAACTGCTTTCTGTCTTGGCATACATTGCCTTGCACTTACTGTCTGTATCTGCCTCAATGCCTCTGCACTTCTCTGTAGTTTCACGATCTAGTGCCTCACATTTTGCTGTTGTCTCTGCTTCCATATCCTCACACTTCTTCTTGGTATGGGCAACAAGTGTATCCGCACTCTCTCTTGCCTCAAGAAGTGTTCTTGAAATGGATTCATATCTCTTAGCCGAATCAAACTCTCTCTGCTTGTAAGCATCAACCTGTTCCTTGAGAGATTCCATCTCTGCCTCAAGTTCTGCGTTTTTCTCCTTAAGAGTATCTATTGTCTTTCCTGACTCTGATATGTTCAACTCTCTCATATTCTTAAGACTAAGAACTGCCTCCGAGAGCTTGTTGACATTTGCCTTAAGCTCTTCAACCTCTTTCTCGTGAGAAGCCTTAAGATCTTCTATATAATAATCAACGGAAGCCTTATCATAGCCTCCAAACTTCACTGTCTTGAATGTCTCCACAGCTCCTGCGTTCTCTTCATCGTAATTCTTTGCCATCTCTAAATTACCTCCGTGTATAGACTGATTATTTACACTCCACTGTAATGCACATTATATCACAACATATATGCTTTTGCACTTCATTTTTGTTTTTTAGTTGCAAAAAAAAGAATTTATGCTATATTGTAACTTGATTGCATTTTTTAATAAACTATACAGATGATTTTTCACAGATTGTGCGCCCTGACGCACAGCCCTGGAGGTACAGATATATGAAGATAATTTTTAAAAGATCACTTATACTTGCGCTTACGCTGACCATGGTTCTCTCCATGTGCGGCTGCAGAAGTCTCAGAAAAAAAGTAGCGTATAAAGAGTATGTAGAAAACATAATGGATGTAAACTTCAAGGGAAATTTCAACAAATACATAAAGGACGATAACGGGAACGAATCTGACGCATTAAGCATGTATGAGGATTGTGCTTCAAATCTGGGCTCACAGCTTTTAAAACACTATTCGGCATCCAATGTTTCCTCGGTAACCGTATCCGAAAGATTCACAGCCCTTGCCAAGGAAATATACAAGCACAGTAAATTCACTGTTTCAGAAGCCTATGCCGATGGGGACAACTATTATGTTGATGTGGAGATAACTCCTATGAACCTCCTTAATCAGGCCCACGGTGATGTCGTTGAATATATAAACAAATTCAATGACGATGTTGAGAATGGCATGTACAGCAATTCAACCACCACTGAATACGAAGAAGCATTTGCTATGGGACTTGCAGATATCCTTGAGTCCCATGCGGCAGAAATGAAATATGGCGAGCCTGTAAAATTAAAGGTTCTTATAGACGACAACGGAAAATATTACTCCATATCATCAGACAGTATTGTAGATATAGAAAATTCAATGTTTGTATTGGAGGACGGTTCTGAAGAAACCGACACAGAATCCGACACTTCCTCGGAGGCTGATACAACGGCAGATACAGGCAGCGACGAAGCACAGTAATAACAGTAATAACAGTAATAACAGTAATAACAGCAATAACTAAAAAAGAGACATGTGATTTCCACATGTCTCTTTCTTGTTATGGCAGCAAGGCTTCCAAGAGCTTACTTCTCCTTAAATGTGAACTCCTCGTTTGCAAGTTTAAATCTGCTTCCGTCAATAAGCATCATATCTGTACCACTGTTTATAATCTTACCGCCAAGGTATGTATGGTTGGTAGACTTGTTATCTCTCAAGTAGTACACACCATTTACATTTATTATGTATGCATGTCTTCTACTTACTGAATTGTTGTCAGTAACCTGATAATCAACGCCCTGCGCAGACTTTCCTATACAGAATATAGGCTTGTCAATCCTTATCCTCTCACCTGTTCTCGTTCTGATGATGACCGGTCCCGACTTCTTGCCGGAAGCACTCGTAAGAACTGTAGTTGATGTTGCATCTGAATCATCATCTACTCCAAATCCAATATCATTCATTGAATAATCCTTAACCTCCTTGGCAAGCTTGAAGGATGGCTGTGAAGCCTGTTGTTCTGCTGCTGCCTTAAGATCAGCCTCATATTGTTCTACCGATAATGGACTCTTGCCTTCCTGTAAGAATGTATCCTCAATAACGGAATGTGCAGCTGCGTTATTTCTGATTCCAACAACATACTTGTAGAAATCAGACAAATAAAATATCTTATTATTATCAAAATATTTTATAATCTCATAAGCGCAGTCCGATGCCTCTTTATTGGCAAATGTAAGTCTGCCAATAAAGTCTCTTACAAATTTGCCCATGTTACACTTATCCATTTCCTTATCAATAGGCAGATAAATAAGCTGTACGCTCATGTCATCAAGATTAATGTACATGTAACCAATACTCAGAATAACCTTACCTATAGGAAGGTCGTTTGCCTTAATATACATAAGCTGGTCAACAATACTGAAGAATATTGCCACAAGCTCATCTCTGTGAATTTTTTTTGTAATAAACTGTTCCATGGTAAGCATGGCAGGTATAGAATATTTAAGTGTCTTTTGACCATCTATATATTCCTGATGACAGAAACAATTATTACCCACAAATGACGAATTATAAATCTCTATTTCATTTCTGAGAATATCAATATCATCCTCAATCTTGAAATAAAGCTTATATTCATCACACAAATATGCCTTTTCCGCGCTCATAAGTATCCTCCCGATTTGCTCTATCACCGCAGAAATCTATTCTACGGTTACGGATTTTGCAAGGTTACGCGGCTTATCCACGTCAAGTCCCTTTGCATCCGAAGTGTAATACGCAATAAGCTGAAGTATCACCGCAGTGGCAAACACCGAGAACAGATTATCCTGCTTTGGTATCTTTATGTGCTTATCACATACCGTCTTGTCATCAACCTTATCATCCATACTGATAAGGATGACATATGCCCCTCTGGCCTTAACCTCTCTGATATTGGAAATCATCTTTCCATATACAGCCTCCTGTGTAGCCAAGGCTATAACCGGAACATTCTCTGTAATAAGAGCTATAGTTCCGTGTTTAAGCTCACCTGCGGCATAAGCCTCAGCATGAACATATGAAATCTCTTTAAGCTTCAGTGCACCTTCAAGTGAAAGTGTATAATCAATTCCCCTTCCGATAAAGAAAGCGTCCGGTGCCATTTTTATGTAATTGGCTACTTCCTTAACTCTGTCGGCCTGCTTAAGTGTCTCTTCAATAACCGGAATCACACTCAGAAGAGATGCAATGAACTGTCTTGCTTTCTCTTCAGTGTATATCCCCTTAACAAGACCAATCCTGCAGCCTATGAGATACATGGCAGCCATCTGTACCGAATACGCCTTTGTACTTGCAACCGCGATCTCCGGGCCTGCGTGCGTATAAAGAACATAATCACTCTCTCTTGCAATGGTAGAGCCCTTTACATTGACCACTGACAAGACCTTCGAACCACATCTCTTGGCAAGTCTTAATGCCTCAAGGGTATCAATGGTCTCACCTGACTGTGATGTCACAATGACCAGTGTCTTATCATCAATCAATGGTTCCTTATACCTGAATTCTGATGCAATCTCTACATTTACCGGTATTTTAAGTTCCGCCTCTATCATTGCCTTGCCCACGATGCCGGCATGCATTGCCGTGCCACACGCCACTACTGTAATATTGGTACAGTTCTTAAACACCTCATCGTCTATTCCATCCTCAGTAAAATCAGGAAGTCCATCCACAACTCTAGGGGTAATGGTATTTCTGAGTGAATCAGGCTGTTCGTAGATCTCCTTTAGCATGTAATGAGGAAAACCACCCTTCTGGGCAGCCTCTATATCCCATGTGATCTCTAACATCTGCGGCTTCACTACATTGCCCTTCATATCTTCAACTTTAATGCCTTCTTCTGTCATAGTGAGTATGTGATACTCAGGCACAACAAAGTATTCCCTCGAAAAAGAAATTATAGCTGTGAGATCGGATGCTATTATAGATCCCTTCTCACTTGATGCAGCCACCATAGGGCTTACATTTCTCACTGCATATATCTTTCCCGGATGATCCGCGAACATTATGCACAATGCAAACGATCCCGATATGATATTTACAGCTTTTTTTATGGTCTTCACCGGATCACCGTCATACAGCTTATCAAGAAGTGCTGCCACGACCTCCGTATCCGTCTCGGATACAAGCATGTCTGCGAGGCCATATTCTCTTATTATATCGTAGTAATTCTCAATTATTCCGTTATGGATGATTGCTACCTTTCCACACTTATGTGGGTGGGCATTAATATCGGTAACTCCTCCGTGAGTAGCCCATCTTGTATGTCCGATACCGCAGGTAGAGGTATATTCCCTGTCACTGCACATTGCTCTGAGTTCGTCAACTCTTCCTGCTTTTTTTCTTATGGTAAGAGTATCATCATCATTTAAGAGTGCTATACCCGCACTGTCATAGCCCCTGTACTCAAGTCTTGCCAGACCATCAATAAGGATATCTTTAGCCGGAAGACTTCCTGTAAAGCCTATGATTCCACACATATATTATTCTCCCTTCGGAAACCTGGATTTTAGTATTAAGTCATGATAAGTACCTGCCGGAGCACTGTCCTACAGCTACTTATAGATACTTGTATATTATCATATCCCCGGTTTTAAATCAATTAATATAAACAACAAACCTTAGCTGATAAATGATCCACCCGGAAGATTTTTCTCTGTAGTCAGAAGTGATAGGTTACCCTCTGTATCCTCTGCACACAGTAACATTCCCTCTGAGATAACCCCTGCAAGCTTGCAAGGCTTAAGGTTCACAACAGCAACAACTCTCTTGCCCACCATCTCATCAGGACTGTAAAATCCCTTTATTCCTGAAACGATCTGCTTGTAATTGTTCTCACCGAACTTAACTCTTGAGCAGAGAAGCTTTCTTGAGTTGGGAACCTCGTCACACTCAACGATCTCACCGATCATAAGCTGCATCTTCTGGAATTCTTCTATAGATATCTCTGTCTTATCCATAACAGAAGGATCGTTCTTAAGGGCTGCAACCTTAGCCTCAGCCATCTGTACCTTCTTATGCTCGGCAGAGTTCTTCTTCTCTTCCTTTTTCTCTCTTGCTTCCTCGTAGAAGTTCTTCTCAACCTTTGGTGCAAACTTCTCCACCTCAGCCATAAGCTCCTTAACATCTATTCTTGCAAATAAGATCTCAGGCTTTTCTGTAACCTTATTTCCCGATGGATAGAGACCAAACTCACCAAGCTCTGTAACCTTACGCTTTACGGCATTTAACTGGTTAAGGATCTTCACTGATGTATCAGGCATAAACGGCTCAAGGAGTGAAGCACCGATAACGATGCTCTCCACAAGATTGTATAAAACTGTGTTAAGTCTGTCTGCCTTGTCCTCTTCCTTTGCAAGGGCCCATGGCATTGTCTCATCTATATATTTGTTACATCTCTTGAAAAGGGCAAATATCTCTGAGATAGCATCGGCAACCTTAAGCTTGTCCATGCACTCGGCAACCTTAAGCCTGCAGTCAAGGACAACCTTCTTAAGATCATCATCAACAGGCTCATTTACCTTTTTATTTGTCACAACTCCGTCAAAATACTTATTTGACATGGAGATAGTTCTGTTTACAAGGTTTCCGAGAGTATTTGCAAGCTCTGAATTAACACGCTCTGCAACAAGCTCCCAGGAGATAACCCCATCATTGTCAAATGGCATTTCGTGAAGCACGAAAAATCTTACAGCATCAACTCCGAAGAATCTTACCATGTCATCTGCGTACATAACATTTCCCTTTGACTTACTCATCTTACCATCACTCTGGATAAGCCATGGATGTCCGAATATCTGCTTTGGAAGCGGAAGATCCAGTGCCATAAGCATGATAGGCCAGTAAATGGTATGGAATCTTAATATATCCTTACCTATGAGATGAAGGTCTGCAGGCCAGTATCTGTCAAACTTGGCGTCATTGTGTCCGTCAACGTCATAACCAAGACCTGTTATATAATTCGAAAGAGCGTCTATCCATACATACACAACATGCTTAGGATCGAAGTCAACCGGTATTCCCCACTTGAATGATGTTCTTGAAACGCAGAGGTCCTGAAGGCCCGGCTTTAAGAAGTTATTTACCATCTCATTCTTTCTTGACTCAGGCTGGATGAATTCAGGATGCTGCTCTATATGCTTAAGGAGCTTATCCTGATACTTGCTCATCTTGAAGAAATATGCTTCCTCCTTCGCCTTCTCAACGGGTCTGCCACAGTCAGGGCACTTACCGTCAACAAGCTGGCTCTCTGTGAAGAATGACTCACATGGGGTACAGTAAAGTCCTTCGTACTCACTCTTGTATATATCCCCCTTATCGTAAAGCTTCTTGAATATCTTCTGAACCTGAAGCTCATGGTCAGGATCAGTTGTTCTGATGAACTTATCGTAAGAAGTGTTCATAAGATCCCAGATATCCTTAATCTGTCCCGAAACATCATCTACGAACTGTTTTGGTGTCTGCATGTTCTCAAATGCCTTGTTCTCGATCTTCTGACCATGTTCATCGGTACCTGTCTGAAATCTTACATCATATCCTGTAAATCTTTTGTATCTTGCGATGCTGTCTGCCAACACGATCTCGTATGTGTTTCCTATATGAGGCTTACCTGATGCATAAGCAATCGCAGTAGTAATATAATACGGTTTTTTTGCCATTACAAAAACCCTCCTTCAATAAACTACAAACACTAATGAAATGTTTGCGTACATACAAGATAGTATATTACTTTCCCCAATAACCGTCAATGAAAAACAACCATCCAGATCACGCCAATACTTATAATACTTATTGTGAAATATGCTGTATACCCGTACAATTATGACGGTTCATCAAAAAATTCGTGCCACACTTATTGATATATGCTATAATGAAAATTAACTATGGCATTCACATCACTATTTTTTTAAAGGAAGGCGAACTACAATGTACACGATCGATTTTAACAATCCAATAAGAGTGCATTTTATTGGAATAGGCGGAATCAGCATGAGCGGTCTCGCAGAAATATTAATCAAGGAGGGCTTCAAGGTCACAGGTTCAGACATGAAAGCATCCGAAATAACAAATGAATTATCCGAAATGGGGGCACTGATCAACATAGGTCAGTACGCCAGCAACATCAATGACAATATAGACCTTGTTATATATACAGCAGCTATCAGACAGGACAACGAGGAATTCCAGGCAGCAAAGAACGCTGGTATCCCGATGCTCACCAGAGCACAGCTCCTTGGTCAGATCATGGCAAATTACAAATATTCCGTCGCCGTAAGCGGAACCCACGGCAAGACAACAACCACCTCAATGCTCTCTCTCATAATGATGGAGGGAGATACAGACCCTACTATATCAGTTGGTGGTATGATAGATGCTATCGGCGGAAACATCCGCGTAGGCTCATCAGAATATTTTGTCACCGAAGCATGTGAATACACCAACAGCTTCCATGCCTTCAATCCGTACATCAGCCTGATACTTAATGTAGATGCCGACCATCTGGATTTCTTCAGCGGAATAGAGGAGATTGCCGAATCATTCCACACCTTTGCAACTAAGACTCCGAAGGAAGGTCTTGTAATAGTAAACGGTGACATGAAGTACTACGATACTGTTGTCCGAGATCTTTCCTGCCGTGTACTGACCTTCGGCGAAAGTGAAAATAACAACTACACTGCAAAGAATATAACCTTCGACAGCTTTGGGCATCCTACATATACTCTTGTTAAGGACGGCGTTGAGATCACAGAGATCAAGCTCAAGGTATTCGGCAGGCACAACGTATACAATTCGCTTGCTGCAATTGCCGCAGCAGAGGAGCTGGGAATTTCCATGGACGCCATCAAAGCAGGACTTCTTGCATGTGTTGGTGCCAAGAGAAGATTCCAGTATAAAGGAACCATCCTTGATAATGTAAAGGTAATGGACGATTATGCTCATCACCCAACAGAGATAGCCGCTACTATCTCCGCTGCCAAAATGACCGACTATAATGAGCTTTGGGTTGTATTTCAACCACACACCTACACCAGGACCTATGCCCTGTTAAATGACTTCGCTGCTGCCCTTAAGGAGTGCGACCATGTTATAGTGGCTGACATATATGCCGCCCGTGAGAAGGATACAGGTCTTGTGTCATCATCAGAGCTGGCAGACAAGATTGCAGCATACGGAACCGACGCTTTCTATCTGCCTACATTTGTGGACATAGAAAACTACCTTTTAAAAAATCTGAAAAAAAATGATTTGTTGATAACCATGGGTGCCGGAAACGTTGATTCTATCGGAAATGATCTCATAAAAAAATAATTATCAACACTTTCCACATAGCCGGGTTAGAGAAATATCTTTCCCGGCTTTTTCATTTGTGTTGACATAATATTTTACCAAAAATTTACAAAATCCCACAGAATCAATGTTATCAGGACATTTATTTTCTCAATGTTTATTATGTTGACGCCTTACCCACATTATCAACATTTTCCACACGCCTTCCTCTTTTCCCAACCAATCAGTTGTTCGGTTTGCATTTTAAAAAACTCGTGCTATAATTCATTTGCACTTGAGATAAGTGCTCTCAAAACCATGTATTTGAGGAGTATTTTTAAGGAGTTTTTAAAATGGGATATATAACAATTTCAGCAAAAAATAGAGAAACATATTCCTCAATATCCAATTTTTTTATTGACTATTACATGACAGACGCCAATGGGGATTTCGTAAAGATATACCTGTATCTTGTGAGGCTCATGTCCTCATCGGGGCCAGTGGCGGTTTCAGATATAGCGGATCATTTTAATTTCACCGAAAAGGATATATGCCGTGCCATAAAGTACTGGATATCAAAGGGTGTTATGGAGCTTATTTACGCCCCATCGGGAGAACCTACAGGTATAAACCTGCTGCCTTTAAGTGAACCGGATACCGGTCTTTCTTCTGAATTTGACGGCGATGTGGATTTCCTTGTATCCATTCCTAAGCCGGACAAAACAGCGGCAGTCTCAGCAAACGACCTGACAGTTTCAGCAAGCACCGGAACAACTTCCGGTCATGATCAGACAGCCCCATCAAATAATATGGCGGTTTCGCGAAATCCTGTCCAGGTATCATCAAATCCGCCTGATGGCAACGGCACGACAGCTTCAAGGGAGCTTCCTGCAAAGGCAGCTTTTTCACCTGAACTTGCTGCCAAGGCAGAGGAGGATTCTGCCTTCAGTGACATTCTTTTCTTCACAGAGACATACCTTGGGAAGACCCTCTCATCGAGAGATATAGAATCATTGATATACATACATGACCAATTAGGCTTTTCAGCAGAGATCATACAATTTTTAGAAGAGCACCTGGTCAGCAGTGGTATAAAGAGCATACAATACTTTGAAGACGTTGCTGTTACCTGGTACAATGAGAATGTCAAAACCCTTGACGATGCCAAAAGATCTGCCACAAAACACAATCCTCTTTACAAGGCAGTATTCAATGAACTGGGCATAAGGAACCGATATCCGGGCTCTGCCGAGATAGCATTTATGGATTCATGGCAGTCAGAGCTTCATTTTGACGTCACTATAATAAAGGAAGCCTGCAAGCGCGGGGTTCTTAATAATCCTACCTCGGTGAATTTCGCATACATAGACGGAATACTCCGAAACTGGTACAAGAATGGTGTACAGGGGCTGAAGGATATAGAGGAGTTAGACAGAAAGCACAAAGCAAGAACCGTTAATAACGGTACGAACAGCTACAAGGTCAAGGCAAATTCCTTCAATACATTCTCCAAGCGGGATTCTTCAAAGGATGATATTGATGAGCTTGAAGAGCTGTTCCTTAAGGAAGTAAATTCGTAAAGTATATTAAACAGGCATAGAGCATATATGATGTGCATACGAAAATATGTTCAGCAGGCACAGATGAGATAAACTCACATTTTACAGGATCGGGGATTTATTTTGAAGAACGTAAATTATGACAATATTCTCTCCTACTACCAGAGGAAGAGGATCGACAATATGAACGAAACAGACCGCCGTAGGGCAGAGGTATATGCCGCCATCCCAAGAATCAGGGAGATAGATGAAGAGATTGCTTCATCAAGCCTTTCCCTTGCCAGGAAGCGTATACTCTCAAAGAGCAGCTCCGACTCGGATAAAGACGATGTACATCGTCACAACAAGGAGCTGTTGGCGGAAAAGAAGGTCCTTTTAAAAAATTCGGCTTTTGCAGAGGACTATCTTGATCCTATATATGAATGTAAACTGTGTCGTGATACAGGCTATGTTGACAACCATCCATGTTCCTGTATGAGACAAAAAATCATCAACGAACAGTACGAGCAATCCACTATCGGTAAAATTTTATCTAAAGAAAACTTTGACACATTCTCTCTGGGATATTATAGTAATGAGGGTGATGGCATTCATTCCAACACCCCATACGAAAATGCAGCCAATATTCTTAAAAAATGTAAGAGTATTGTGGATAACTTTGACACACGTAAGAACGGCATCCTGATATATGGCAATACAGGTACGGGAAAAACCTTCCTGTCAAACTGCATGGCGAAGGCTCTCCTGGATAAAGGCTATACGGTTCTTTACCTGTCATCAATAGAATTATTTGACAATACCCTCTCAGAAGTGATTATAAATAATAACCGGAGTTCTGAGAACAGAGACAGATATAATTATATTTTCAACTGCGATTTCTTAATAATTGACGACCTGGGCACTGAATGCACCAACTCATTTGTCCAGTCCCAGTTATTTGAAATAATAAAAAACAGATACAACAAAGGTCTGTCAACAATGATATCTACCAATCTGACCATAAGGCAGATGCAGGAAAGATACACTGACAGGATCCTGTCCAGGATTGTAGACAGCTTTTCAGTATTCAATCTCTATGGAGATGATATCAGACACATCAAGAGAAAAAAGCTTGTGTAGTCTTATATCAAACCAGTAAATTCATAATACGGAGGATTATATCATGCCAGACGACAGCAAATTAGAAACCATACCTGTGGGAAGTCTTGGAATTGTAGCACACAAGAGCTGCACAAAGCTTGGTGAAAAAGTTGACCATTATCTGGTCAAGTGGAGAGCAAACAGAAAGAACGAAAACAAATCCACTATAGTATTTCATGGCTACGAGAAAGATACCTATCTTATTGACACTGCATGTCCAAGATTTGGTTCAGGCGAAGCCAAGGGTGTTATAAATGAATCTGTCAGAGGAAAAGATATCTACGTTATGGTAGATGTAGGTAATTATAGCTGCACATACCAGATGGCAGGTCAGCCCCAGAGAATGTCTCCTGATGATCACTATGCCGACCTCAAGAGAATACTTTCTGCCATGACTGACAAGCCTAGAAAGATCACAGTTATCATGCCATTCCTTTACGAGAGCCGCCAGCACAAAAGGTCTTCAAGAGAATCCCTCGACTGTGCAGTAATGCTTCAGGAGCTTAAGCAGTACGGTGTTGACAACATCATCACCTTTGATGCCCACGATCCACGAGTAGTCAATGCCATTCCTAGATCAGGCTTTGAGAACGTAAAGCCAACCTACCAGTTTATCAAGACCCTCTTAAGAACAACTCCTGATCTGGAGATAGACAACGATCATATGATGGTTATTTCACCTGATGAGGGAGCTATGCACAGAGCTATCTACTTTGCAAACCTCTTAGGTGTTGACGTAGGTATGTTCTACAAGAGAAGAGACTACACTAAGGTCGTAGATGGCAGAAACCCTATTGTTGCCCATGAGTTCCTGGGTGACTCTGTTGAAGGTAAGGACGTAGTTATTATAGATGACATGATTGCTTCAGGCGAAAGCATGATTGATGTTGCAAGACAGCTTAAGGAGAGAAAGGCAAGACGTGTATTTGCCGTTGCCACCTTTGGTCTGTTTACCAAGGGACTTGAGGTATTTGACAAGTGCTATGAGGAGGGTCTCATTGACAAGGTTATCACAACTAACCTTACTTACCAGCTTCCTGAGCTTTTCGAGAAGAAATGGTATGAGTCAGCAGATATGAGCAAGTACATTGCTCTTATTATTGACCACCTTAACCATGACGCTTCTCTTTCAGATCTTCTTGATCCGTCTGAGAGAATAAATGCACGTATTGCGGAGTACAAAACCCGCCATACTATTTCAGATAATTACGAGTATTAAATCTTATTTTTATGTAAAAATCAAAAACGCCCTCATTCCGTTAAAAGGATTGAAGGCGTTTTTTAAATTCCGATTTTCTTGCATACATCCGCGAGGCAGCATCTGGCACAATAAGGTTTTGTCCGGGCAGTGCACACGGCTCTGCCGTGGTATACCAGACGGTGGCAGAGATCACTGCCCTCCTCCGGCGGTATTATCTTCCAGAGTGCCATCTCAACCTTCTTAGGCTCTTTGATGTTATCCACCAGTCCCATCCGGTTGCACAGCCTTATGCAATGAGTATCTGTCACTATGGCAGGCTTACCATATACATCCCCCATTATAAGGTTGGCGCTCTTTCTTCCTACCCCCGGAAGTTTAAGAAGCTCCTCCATTGTATCCGGCACATGGCAGTCATACCGGTCACGCAGCATCTTCATACATGCACTTATATCCCTTGCCTTGCTGGCACCAAGCCCACAGGGCTTAACTATCTTCTCGATTTCTTCCACAGGTGCCTCCGCCAGGGAACCGACATCAGGATACTTCTCATAGAGTGCAGGCACGATCTTATTTACCCTTTCGTCTGTGCACTGGGCTGCAAGCCTTACGCTCACCAGCAGTTTCCAGGCGTCCTCGTAATCAAGGGTACAGCCTGCATCAGGATATTCCGCTTTTAACCTCTTTATTATCTCCAAAGCCCTCTGCTTTTTTGTCATTTCTCAACCTCTTAAAGAATGGCACCATCTTAATATGCATCTACGATGCATGGGTGCCTCCTAATAACCATAGTATATAACCTGTTCTTCTTTCTCAAGGAGCAGCTCCAGCAAGGAGTCTACAAATGGTGTTCCGAACCTGTCTCCCCTGTCTGCAATGACAACCGGCATTTTCTCCTTTATCACTGCACCGGAGCAGGCAATCTTTACTGCCATGCACACCATAAGCTTATCCTTGTTGTTAAGCCTGTTGTAATCCTTAACAACGCCACCTCCGTCAACCACAAGAGCCCCGTCTGCCATAGCACCGGCATTTCCTACAGTTCCTGTGGAATCTTCTTTAGCGTATCTTCCTGTAAAATATATATCTCTCAGGCTGCCACCGGAAAGTCTGCTTAATATTGCCGACATGTCGGCATGTATCTTAGCCGATACCTCCCTCTCAATAGAAGAAGAAATTGCTGTTATCTTCTCTATAGCCTGGTCTATCGCCTTCTTTTCTGTATCATATTCCTGATACTTCTTTAAGAGCTCATCCCTTCTGGTCTTAAGCTCGTTATATTCGTCTCTCTTCTTAACAAGCACCGCCTCTGCCTCTTTAAGCTCTGCAATCTTGTCATCGTGATCATCCTGGAATTTCTTGTCTATTTCTATCCTCACGGTACGGGACTCAGTGGTTCTTCCAAGCTCGTAAACCACCTTCTCAAAGTCTTCCTCATCGGGAGTATCCGCTCCCTCAAAGAAGCCCTTTCTCACCATGCCGTCGATGATCGTAACCGCCACAAACACGATACTGCATATAACGAACAATTGTCTTATGCTGTTCTGGAAGCCCAGTATTATTGAAAACAATGTTACTATAGCAACAACCGCAACACCTGCCCCGATTATTACAAAGGGATTATTCTGAATCTTTTCCTTTTCGGAAGTCTCATCAGGTATAGCTTCAACTTCCAGGAATATTCTTTCTCTCTCCCTGTCATCATCCTCATCAGGTATGACCGCATTCTTCTCATTCACCAGATTTCTTGCTTCTCTCTTTAATCTGGCAATCTCCATGTTGTATGACTGAAGCTCATTTATCCTATCGTTTCTCACAGATTCAAGATCATACTCCACATCTCCATAACTGTTCATCTCCGCCTGGAGCTTTTTAATTTCAACAGCCATACCGCTGTTATCAAAATCCTGTCTCTGCTCCTTAAGGCTGTCCACCGCCTTGTCCGCACGTATGCAGGCACCTGCACTCTTTGAGATCCTGTCTGCATAGTCTGCCAATCCGGCACCACTTTCCGGAGCAGCATCCAGATCTATATTCTTGAGCTCTCTGAAACTGTTTCTGTCTGTATCAAATAATATTCCCTTAAAGGAATTAGGATACTTAAGAGCTGTTTCTATACCATTCTTGGCAGATACAACACTTGCGCTCTTGTTATTCCTTGCAAATTCTCTTTCGATCAGATACTTTTCTCCGTCTGTAGTGACATACGCCTTTCCTGCCGGCTCGGCATATCCGTCCCTGCTGTATCTTCTGTATGCTTCCGGACTTTCTGCAAATCCACGTTTCTTACTTATGCCGTATAGTATGCCGGTAGTGAAATCCATAAGTGTATCCACTTCTTCTTCATCCGCACACTTTACAAGGTTGATTCCTGTCTCAAGTTGAATGTCCTTATTATTAAATTTGCCAAATTGTTTAAGCGATAATTTATTTATATACATTTATTTTTCTCCAGTTGAAATCAATGCTTCTACACCATACACCAATGCTTTTCCCGCAATGCTGTCCTTGTTCTTGTTAAAGCTCTCTATATATCTGCCCAATAGATTGCTACTGTTATCCGTATAAAGCTTAGTCAGGTCATACTCCGGCATTGTCCTGTCAACGATCTCACTGATGTGATACTTCGCCTTCAACTGTGAATAATCCGGTGAAGGATTCTCCATTGTCTCCCCCTGAAGCTCTATCCTGTAGATGCCTTCTGTCCCAAACTCCGAAAGACGCTCGTCAAGGAACTCCACGACAGCCTCACCGCCGTAATTTGCCTTAACCGGCACAACAACATTTACAAAATCCACAGAGTGTACAGTCTGAAAACCTATCCTGACTCCCGTCTCATCCGCTTCGCCATATATATATCCATGCTTATGATTTTCTGTGTGATCCCAAGGCACGAGGGCACCTGAATATGCCATTTTATTCTTTATCATGTGACGGCTCTTGTGCATATAGCCAAGGGCAACGTAATCAAATCCAGCCCCCGCCAGCTTCTTGTAGTCTATAGGCATATGGTTGGAATCCCCCCCGTGTGCAAGAAGTATGTTGATAACTCCCTGATGTTGCGGTTTCATGGACGAAAGTATATCTGAAACACAGCTTTCACTGCTGTAGCTCATACCCGTAACACAGGTATTTATATCCTCAAGATATGCATTACTCATCTCTCCTGCCGGAAGAATTGCTGTATTTGACCGGAACATATATGTGGCAGCCGGGGAATTCTCATCCATGTAATCCTTAGAGCCTGCTACCATTATGGTTCTTGTATTCTTAAGTGCCATAAGCTGTGTGTCAAGCCAGTCAAGCTCCTTTTTTGAGGGCACATGCCCGAACAGGTTTCCTGCCACAAGCAAAAGGTCAACCTGACGTTCATTTATAACATCAAGCAATGACCTGAATGCTGCATTTGCCCTGTCCTGATAATACTTCTCAGTCTCAGTCGCCCTCTCATCGTATAATCCTATATTCGAATCTGATATGTGTACAAATCTCATAACCTATCCTCATCTATTGGCACGGCTCACGAGGTGATGACGTGCTCTCCTTTTTCATGTGTCATTTGACACTATCATAACTTGTGTTTTCCTAAACATCTTTATATTATACCTCACCCTCTACATTGTTGCAATTGCCATTATTTCACATCAATGCTATACTATTTCATAGCAATAAATGTAGGGGGCAGTATCAATGGGCACAGTAGAGACCAGACGTCAGAATATCCTTGAAGATCTTCACAAAATGGATTTCTGTACATACGAATTTCTCCAGGGCAAATATCATATAAAGGAACGCTCAATGCAGGCAGACATAAAGGCATTGATAAATCAGGGCTATAAGATCAAAGGAAAGAAAGCACTTAAGGGATATTTTCTTGACAAGGAATCCGCACCGGACAGCTACTACGTTGCCTCAGGAAAGGAAACCATCCGCAGGCTGTATATAACGCTGATACTGCAGAAAAGCAGCGGCATGACAAAAAGACAGCTTGCCAAGGAGCTGTCCATGTACTACAGCACCGACAAGCTTATAGATCTTAGATCTAAAGCCGGTCAGAATGAGTCCGGCACACCTGCGGTTACAGGCGACAGCAAGACCCTTGCAACAGACCTTGAGGTACTTATGAAGGAACACCTTATAACTGAGTCAGCACCGGGAGTCTACTGTGTTTCAGAATTCTCACCTATACAGCTTACCCTTACAAATGATGACGCCATAGATATCTTAAACAGCATCGACCTGTACGGACCGGGACATCATTTTCAGTCCATACTTGCAGATATAAGAAGCAAGCTTGTCCTTGCACTGTTTAATGATGTGGAAAATGATTTCCGGGCAAATGACAACTATATGGTATACAACAAAAGCTTCCTCACCTCAGCAAAGCTTGACGAATTACTGAAAAGGCTCGAGTCGTATCCGTATGAGACAAAAGCTCTCCACATTACATATAAAATCAAAAACAACAATACAAAAACCGTTGATTTCAATGTAGGAAATGTCATGTACTCCGTAGATAAGGATGTTCTTTATCTCCTGGGCGAGGCTCTTGACGGAACGAAAACCATAATAAACTGCAGCTCTATTATGGAGATATCCGTGCTGGATCATGCCAACAGCATCTACCACAATGAATTTTTTACAAGGATTATAAGCACCATGTTCTCCATATCACTGGATAAGCCGGAGCATGTTCTGGTTCGATTTGACAATATAAACCAGATAAGAAGCAAGCTTGAGCGAGTTATCTCAAACCGTCCTAAAACCGCCTCCTTAAAAGCAGAGGGCGATCATCTGATCTATGAAGATACCATAAGCGGCATAGCGGACTTCGCCAATTATCTGAGGAGATACGGCAGATCATGCATTGCCATAGAACCCGAAAGTCTGGTTGAACTTATGAGAAATTCAGCAAAACGTACTCTTGAAAATTATTCAAAGTACTGCAGCTGACGCCAAAACGAATAACCTGTAACAAGTCAGACTAAATAAACAAAATCTACAAGGAAGAAAATTATGGATATTAATAATTTCACAATTCCAATATACAGAATAAATACTATCCTTTCCCTATTCCAGAACATGGACGCCAGCTATTCTATAAAGGAGCTGGCTGAGCTGATGAATGTTCCCATAAATGTGATAAGAGAGGATCTTTATACCATTTGCAACAATAAAGATTACGACACTATCATATATCCGCCTGATATGGAGGGGGATGAGGACAGCGACAATGACTATTCCAACTTCTCAGAGGAACTAAAGAAAGGGCTTCACGACGATGTGCCCCTTGTGGCGGAGACCTCATTCCACAGTGATGTATTTCTGTCCATAACTCCTCTTGAGTTAAACTGTCTGAACGATTTCCTTGACGAAGCTGTTGTCTCAAAGGATCACTCAGTGCACAACTATGTGACAAAAGCAATGTACAATAAGTCAAATTCCAAAATGCAGGTTAAGGGGCAGGAGATTCAGAGGATAATAGATAATGGGCAGACCATTAAGGTTATATATAAGCCATTTAAAGGGGATCTCATCTCCTCAGTGATACGCCCTCTTAAGCTGGTACACAATGCCATGGACGATTACTACTATGTTGTAACAATTACAAATGGCAATCTTCTGGCACTGAGGCTTGATAGAATCAAGCACTATTCTGTCACCACTGACTCTGTTTCCATACCAGATCTGTCCCCCCTTGATATTCTTCCAAAGGTATGGGGAATGGAGCTTGGCACCTCAGAACACCCTGCATCTCCGGTTCATGTAAAGATCCGCTTCCTTAACGAGGGGAATGTAGTAAGAAAAGCCACCAGAGACCTGACTTCAAGAACCTGTGGCACCATAACAATCCTACCGGAGGATGGCTCACTTATATACGAAGATGACGTAGTCGGCATGGGAAGCTTCAAGAGTTTTCTCTACGGTTACGGCAGTTCCGCCATTGTATTGGAACCTGAAGCCCTAAGAAATGAAATTATAGAAAGTGCCAGAACACGTCTGACATACTACCATGAACAATAAGGCTAATCTGTCACCTCATCATATTTTAAAATATGAAAGACCGCTGTTCCTCACCGTGCCAACATATAAGCACTCTGTGAAACAGTGGTCTTCTTTGTTATTTTTCTATTATCATATTTAAGCTATATAACCGTTTTGTCTGTCAGATTATTCCTCGTCTGTATGGTGTATTTCTTCAACTCTTATAACTATGGCTGTATGGTTATCCTGTGTCTCCCTTTCCTCCGCCAGAACTCCACTTCTTATAAGTTCCGCTGCAATATCAGGTCTTTCTGCACCATATTCCATTATCTGTTCTTCATCAAGAGTGTTGAACACCCCATCAGACATGAGTATTATGGAATCACCCTCCTTAAGCTCAACCGGCTCATCCGTACTGTCGATCTCCTTTAATTCCTCTATGCCGATGTAGGATGTAAGAGCCGACTTTCCTGTTGCAGCTTCATAATCCTCATCACTTATCACACCGGCACTCACAAGTCTCTTTAACTTGACATCGTAGGTATGCTCGTGGGTCAGCAGCTTCAGTTCACCATCTCTTATCATGTATATACGGCTGTCACCAACAGATATATAATCCATTCTGCCATCCTTTATATACACCCCCACCATAGTGGAGCCTACTCCATCTACATTCTTTTCCTCTGCAAATGTATTTACCGCCTCATTTGCACTTAATGCAATATCCCTTAAGATCCGGTCGCCCTTCTCTTCCTGCTCCATGTCCTCATATGCCATGGCTCCGCAGTCTGCCACCATGCGGGCAGCAACCTCTCCGTATTCCATGCCGCCCATGCCGTCTGCCACGATTCCAAGAAAGCCCTTATTTCCTTCCGTATCTCCAAGGCACAGCAGACAATCCTCTTGATTATTTCTGGTTCCAAGCTCCTGATATGAATCAAATGAAAGCAGTGTATACCCTGCCGGTATGCATCCCTTTTCTCTTCTCTGCTTCTGTTTATTTCTTAATTTATCTAATAACATCCTTCACCTTATCCTTTGATACCTTCTCTATATATCTTCAACATGCTTATTGGACGAACGATATTTCTCCCTTGTGGCCATGCCGCCCCTTATGTGTCTCTCTGCCTTATTAAAATCCAGCACGATCCTTGTCCTGGCTGCCAGAAACGGATTCACCTTCACCAGCCGCTCCGTAATATCCTTATGTACTGTAGATTTTGATATTCCGAATCTTCCTGCGGTCTGTCTGACAGTTGCCCCGCTTTCCACAATATATCTTCCGATCTCTTCTGCACGTTCTTCGATATATTCCCTCAACTATACAAACCCCTATTTGACTGTTTGTACAGTTTATGCCGCAGACTTAAAAAATAAAACAACAAAATCCAGCCGCCATAAGGTTATACTTTAATATAAGATACCCATTTCTCCGGTTACCTGCTGTGTTCTTTCCTGCAGTCTTCCCGTTAATCCCCGTAATCCTCAACGGTAATTCTCCTTCCTATCATGCCGTACCTGAACCTTGCCAGCTCATTTTTCTCAAGTACATCCTTCTCATCCCCACGGTACTGGCAGCGGAGACAGTAATACTCATCCTTTTCCTTGTCATAGAACATGTCAATGTCTATATCCCTCATAAAGCATGAAGGGCATCTGTAATTTAATCTGCCTTTTCCAGCCTGAGCCATGTAGACATCACCTCCCCGCACTTAAGTTCCTTAGTAAAGCCTAAGGTAAACATAGGTGAAAATGCATATCCTTCCCTGATATAGCCGGTCGCCTTACCGGTATCCTCACCTACCAGAAGTTTAGTCTCTATGGCAGGTATTACCGCAGAGGCAATTGCCGCACCAGGGAGGCTTTCCTCCCTGCACCTGTATTCATAGTCGATGTCCCGGTGGTCTAAGGTCTTTGCCACCTTAAGCTTTATTCCCGTCATATCCTCCGGATATTCCGTTGTTCCGTAGCATGCCACCAGGTATTCATTTACAGTTATGACTGCGTTCTCCCTGCTCATTTTAAGGATCACCCTGTCATACCTGATGGTTGATGATCCCTCTTCAAAATATATCTTAGTCTGCAATTTCACTGTCAGATCTGCAAATTCTATCTCTACAGGATCCAGAGTCAGCGCCACAGTCCCGTCATCCCTTGAGAAATGAGCCTTGGTCCTGCACAGACAGAGATCCACCTCCTCACCCTTGTAGCAGAGCTTGGCACTTTTAATGGTGCCCTCTCCTGCATAATGAGTGAAATATCCAGCCCTGTATTTCTCCTGTATCAGGAATGGATATGAAGCATCCTGAACGTGCTTTGTGCCTATTCCCACAGGCCAGTACAGCTTCGCCGCATATGGTCTTAAGTCCACCAGTGCACCGCCCTGATCCATGTTGATCTGGGCTCTCATATAGGGATCCAGATACCAGAATATCTGCTTGTCCGAGCCGTACAGTATATCCTTCCAAAGGGCACACTCCGGTTCAGAATACGTCTTATGCTCCCTGTAGAAATCTGCAAATTCCGCCATGGTCATATCCACACATCTGCCCTGCTTTTTAAGGTCGCCATAATATCTGCAGCCATCTTCATAGCTCTTCTTAAGAAGCTCATAAGGTGCCTCCCAACGTCCCAGCTTGTTGAGCCAGCCGGGACCCACAAACATCATATTGTAGGAGTAGCCCTTATTGTAGGCAGCCAGATGCCTGTACTGATCCACCAGGTTAAAGAAGTATGGGAACTCCCAGGTCTTTGTATCGTATATCATTCCCCTTAGCACGTTCTGTGGATGGGTACCGAAATTACTGCCATTTCCATCGTAGCAGGCAAGAAGATCCCTGGACAGATGAGGGATTGCAACAATTCCGCTGTCCTCGGCTTCATCTGCAGCAGGTGCATGACTGTTCTGCTTTGATGGTATCCATGGATTCCACGGACCGCCGTCAAGCAGTGTATACCAGGAGTTATTGCAGGTATGATATGCCTTAGGTCCCTCCTCGAAGCAGGTTGCAACCGCACACTTCACCGAAGGATATCTGCTCTTTATGTAATTGATAAGGTCCGCATCCATGTAGTACGAGCCTGTAGACCGGGGATAAAATCCGAAAATGTCATGAAACTTGCCAAACACGTCATCTACGATACTCTTCTTGTCTTCCATGGAGAACATCCAGATGCAGAAATCCTTTGTCCTGTATTTATCTCTGAACTCATTGCAAGGAAGCCCTAACAGAGACAGTGCGATCTCGTCTCCGTACACCTCATGATCGTGTTTTGCTATAGATACAGCCTCCTCATTGAAGAGACTGGCATAGGTCATCTGAATAGTGACCCTGAGACCATTCTTATGGGCTGTTTCCTGCTGGAACTTAAATATATCCAGGGACTCTGTAAGCAGGGATTTCCTGCCTATATCCTCTTCCTGTCCCTGACCTGTTATCTTCTCAGCATATTCAGGTGCCATCTCAGGTCTGTGAATTATATTTACAACGAAAGTATTATCCATTGAAATCCTCCCCGAAGAAATCATCATTGGGCAAATGGTGAAAATACGGCTTTTGCCGGGCATTTCCCCTACTGAACCCGCCAAGTATAAACTATCATAATAACCGGGAAGCATGCAAGAATATTTTGGAATTGCTGTAGAATATGTAACGATGTCTTCGACATCATTACAAGATGTTTGGAGCAGCAGCCATTTTCAGTCACCTCCGGTGAGGGCTGCTGCGATGTAAAGATGTCTTCGACATCATTACAAGAAGCACCGTTCGGGGTGGGGAGGGGATGAACGGTGCCGATTAAAAAGGGATTGTGAATAACATATTACTTCGTTGATTCTCTAAGGAGAAGCTCGTAGCCAAGTCTTGTGCAGGCATCGACCTTATTTCCCTCAATGGAATCGATCAAAGTCTTACAAGCCACCATTCCAAGCTGTCTTGGATCAAACTTTAGGGAAGTGATGGATGGCTGGTAATATTTGAACAAGTCGCTATCATAAAATGAAGCAACCCTGATATCACCCGGGACTTGTATTTTTTTCTTCTTCAGAACATTAATAACATTGCAGCATATTCCATCGTCCATGCAAAGTATACACTCCACATTCTGTTTGAGAGCCTCATCAACAGCTCTCTCACACATTACTGCTCCATCTATATCGAAATAAACCTTATTATTGTCTATAACTTTTCCTGCTTCATTCATGGCGTCAACAAAACCCTTGTACCGATTCTGTGTTACCACATAATTTTTATTTCCACCTATGAGGGCTACATTGCCGGCACCTCTTGACAAAACAATAGAGGTAAGTTCCTTGCAGGCGCCCCTATGATCATGGTCTATCTGAACGACATCTGTATCCTCGCTGCTTCCAATGGCAACGAAGGGGATTTTCTTACCTTTAAGATACTCGGTCGTTCTGTCTTTCACCAGAGTTCTTCCTATTATGACGCCATCCACCTTGTGATTTTCAACTATCCTCTCAAGCTGGCTTATATCATCAGGAGATATCATGGATATAAGAACGTCATAATCCATCAGCATCCCCATCTCTATGATGCCCATGAGACACTTCTGAAAGAATGGAAGATTTCCTACAGAGTAATCACTGGGCATAGCCCAACAGATATTATAGGATTTGGACTGTGCCAAACCTTTGGCAATTACACTCGGCTTATAGTTATGTTTCTCTATATAGTCAAGAACTCTTGCCCTGGTCTCTGCCCCTATTCTGCCTTTTCCTGATATTGCTCTTGAAACCGTTGTCTTGGAAATGCCCAACGCCTCCGCAACATCTGTTATTGTAATTCTGTCCTTCTGTTCCTGTTTACTACTGTCCATGTGGTCTCCTAATATGAATTACCCGAACAAATTTTTACTCTTATCCTTTTGCGCAATCGGTTGTCTGGCGAGTACATCATATATTTTTGCGAATAAAATGTCAACTCCTTTTTAGAATTTTATAATCAGAAAAAGTTTTATTACCACAGCTTTAACAGTGCAGTTCTCATATACTCCATATCAGGCTGTGGGATACGCTTGTCTGTCTTATTTTCTGCAGTGCTCACCGAATACACTCTGGCGCCGAACACCGCCAGGTCTCTCCTTTCCTCTACCGGTAGATTGGCATATAACAGCATAAAGTCTACCAGAGCCCTTGTATCACCCTGCCACACTGCAAATATCCACTTTACTTTATCCAATGTGTCCCGATCCCAGCTGCGTAACTCCTGAAGAAACCATTCATCGTCCACATTACCTTTCTCTTCCTTATAGGTATGCCAGTGTATCAATCTTGTTTCTGACATATTAAAAGCCTTGGCAATAGCTGTAATCTGCATAACAGTAGGTGTACGTTCCTCATTTTCCCACTTATAGTAAAGTCCCTCTGAGATTTCTCGGCCTTCGGGAAGGTAACTGTTTATAATGCCAACAGTATATTTCACACTGTATATATCAGGCATACGGTTTTTTCGGATTTCCTTCATATTATGTCCTACGCTTTCGTACATCTGCATTATATTTCCTCCTGGTATGTATAACATGTAATGCCCTTTCGGTCTTTCTACTCATAGTCCAATAACGCTATTCCTTTTTCCTACAACAGCTCATTAATTTATGTTATATACTATCTACATCAGTTAATTTAACACTATCCCCATAATATTAATACATGATTTTCTATAATTCCCTCGATGTTTTACCCCACAAAACGATGTCAACCGAATCATTATACTATTATATACAGGAGGAAAAAATGAACCCAGAGGAAAGAAGAGTAACAACAAAGAGAAAGGAAAGCGAAGAACCCGGAATCACAGCCGGGCAACAAAATAAATATACGAACAAGATTAATCATGAGCTCACCGAAATATTTTCATCTTTGGATGAATTGCTGTCCTATGAGCCTGCAGACTTTGAATTCAGCAAAACCTTTGACAGGGATACTGCTGTGCATATCCTCTCCGAAATCTGCTCTATAGATAATTTTTTCATTGACTCAATGGAATATTACGAACCTTATTACTATAATTATGACGCCTCTGTGATAAGCTTTGAAGAAATGGATAACAGAACTCTGTTTACATTGCTGTTGTGGCTGAAATGGTATGTAAACAAACGACGTATCGCCACAAGTGAGCTACACTGTTATATGCTACGCATTACTGCCGCAAGTTACCGTAATCTTTCCCACAAAAGTTATATTCTTTCCTCTCCCCTGACCTGTAATTCCGCCGATGAGATCATCATGACCCCTTACAGGCTCCTGGTACAGCGGGACTTCATCCTGCCAGAGACCATCTTCTTCGCCAAAGGGAACAATATACTTACCCTGGGCACACTCCTTAATCTTATGTCCATGTATTCCAGCAAGACAATTCTGCTTGATCCCCTCATAGATAATGATGTACTGTCTATAGTTCCTAAGCTTAACCGAGTGCTGTCAAACAGATATTTCTCCACCCCCGACAAGTCCATTGTGATAAAGATCAAACAATCCATAGACAACATAATCTCTTATATTCCGGATCACAAAGATATTTTTGACTACCCTGACCGTTCCCGCTCAGAGCTGATCATGACCTCCGCATTTCTTGCGGCGTTCATTTCCATGATGTGACTAAACTGAATATATAACCATTTTCTCGCCTAATGCTTCATTGTCATCTCGCCTATCGGCTCGATGAACATTAGCCTTCATATAGAAATTCATGCAAGCTCAAATCTATGTTTGGCTCATTGCAGCACAGCTGATAAAACGCGCCCTGCGAGTTTTATCAGCTGATTAGCAGTCGTCAAATGCGATCATGCATGCATGTCGCGCTTGACTCGTTGCCATAACAAAAAGCCACTCTGTATAAAATACAGAATGGCTCTTGGGAAATTGGGGGGAGAGGAGGATTCCTTATTTTGGGGTTATGGGGTTACATTACATCGTATAAAGGGATTTCTACGAAATTCGTGCGTTGGGAATCCTCCATGTATTCAAAATTTAAAGTAATTGTTTTTTTTATATTAATTGAGCAACCGTTTTCACAGATTGTGCTGACTTCAATCGCTCAATCAACTTATGGTTAGATATTAACATCCAATGCCTATATTGTAAAGATGTCATATTTTATAAAATTCATTACGGTTTTTGTGCATTTTTGACAAAATGCACAATCTTCACAAATCAAAAGTGTCCAGCACAATTTTACTGACCCTTTTCAGAATCCTCTTCTATCGTGCCGGACACCTTGTACACTATAATATGTATTTTGTATATTGTCAACAATTTTTTTAAATTTTATATTTAACAAACCTAATAGCCTATGTGCACATTTACCATATGGTGAGTTTTACGGTCCTCTTCCGGCTCAATTCAGGTTCGCCTTGTACACCGTTTGCTGCAGTTATTTCCGCCGCTTTCTGCCCGCCTGCCATATGTGCAAAATTACCAACTTATTCATTTTTCCATGTGGGTATGACATGCAGGCATCCGCCTTTTAAAACTTTTTTCCCTTCACCAATTCACATACAGACTTTATGATTGTATAATATCTACATTGTCCACAATCTTCCCAAAGGAGAGAAAACATGCTTGAAGCAAGAATAAGGGATCTGGCACAGCGTTCCTATAATCAGAATATATATACCTATACCAATTTCCTCAATGCCGCCGACATGGAAGTTTTCTACAACATGAAAAATGAACTTTCAGGTATTCCCTACGAAATCTTCGGCGGGCTGCCTAACTCCGAAAGGGTAATGGTGGGCTTCGGCTCGGAGGAAATGCTCGGCTACCCGGGACACTTTCCCATATCGGTCATAAAAGTACAGCCCTTAATAGACAAATTCTCAGATGAGCTGTCCCACAGGGATTTCCTCGGTGCTCTCATGAATCTGGGCATTGAAAGGGAAATGATAGGTGACATACTGGTGAAGGGCTCCGACAAAAGTGGAAGAAAAAACACAGCCTTTGTATGCGCAGCAGACACCATGGCGGATTATATAGTGTATAATCTAACAAAGATCAAACACACAAATGTCAAATGTGCCATTGTGGATGCCCGCACCTGCCCGGAGCTTGAGGTAACCCTTATGCCCATGTCGGTCATTACCGCCAGTTCAAGATTTGACGGAATTGTGTCTGGAATAACAAGACTGTCCCGGAGCAAAACGGCAGAGTTGTTTAAGGAAAAGCATATAAGCCTTAACGGACGCCTGTACCAGAACCCCAGCTACAACCTGAAGCCCGGCGACATCATATCCATAAAGGGCTACGGCAAATATATATTTGACTCTGTGGGAAATGAAACAAGAAAAGGCCGTACCTACATAAACCTGAAAAAATATGAATAAAAAACCCTCTCTGCTGATTGAATCGACCCCAAAAAGTTAGACTTTTGAGCCTAACTTCCCGGGGTCGGCATAAAACTCTCAGTAAAGAGGGGTGTATCTGATAATCTAAAGTTCATCAAAAAATATATTTTCTTATTGGTCTTTTAATGTACCTGAGATTTTCTTTTTTTCTTTCAATTTCCTGTATATAAGTGCCGCAATAGCTGCGCCTGCCAATCCGAACAGGTCTCCGAGGATCATGCCGGCGATCACGTCTGTAGGATAATGTATCCCCACATATAGCCTTGAAAATCCCATAAGGGTGGCATATATCAGTGCACACGCCCCAAGCTTCTTATGTTCGCTCCTAAGTATCGCCATGGAAGACGCAAATGCTGCTGCTGTATGTCCCGATGGGAATGAATAATCCGCAGCCTTTTTTATTATCAGCGAGACCTCATGGCTGTACACATAAGGCCGTATCCTGTGAGCCAGAGGCTTCACACATATATTTACACATAACAAATCGATTGTCAATGCTATGGCACTGGCAAGCCCTGCCTTTCTGTACTTTGGTATACAGATAAGGACAATGGAAAGGATTATCCATATGATCCCTGCATTTCCCGTATATGTTATAAACTTCATTATGGGTGTAAGAAATGCCGTCCTTAAATGTTCGGCGATCCACACCAGTACACTGACATCCCAGTCTGAAATCTGTCCTATCATATATTCCTTATTTTGTAATTCCCAGTCTGTGAGCCTCGTCGCATACTGCCTTGGCAACCACCCTGGCAACCCTCTCGTCAAATGCTCCAGGGATTATATACTCCTCGTTCAACTCATCGTCAGATACTATAGAAGCAATAGCCTTGGCTGCTGCGATCTTCATTTCCTCTGTAATAGCTGTTGCCTTGGCGTCAAGGGCACCTCTGAATATACCAGGGAATACAAGCACGTTGTTGATCTGGTTTGGATAATCTGAACGTCCTGTAGCCATTACTCTGACTCCGCCCTTCTTAGCCTCCTCAGGCATGATCTCAGGTGTAGGATTGGCCATGGCAAATACTATAGGATCCTTTGCCATACTTGCAACCATATCTGCCGTAACAATATTCGGTGCTGAAACTCCGATAAATACATCCTTCCCCTTCATTATCTCTGCAAGGGCTCCGGTCTGTCTGTCCTTATTTGTAATTTCTGCCATCTCTGTCTGTGCAGGATTCATCCAATCCTGTCCCGGACAAAGGGCACCGTTCTTATCCACAAGAACCACATTTCCTATTCCAAGCTGGAGAAGAAGCCTGCAGATGGATATTCCTGCCGAACCTGCTCCGTTTATAACAACATTCGCCTGGTCAAATGGCTTACCAACCAGCTTAAGGGCATTAATAAGACCTGCTGAAACTACAATTGCTGTACCGTGCTGATCGTCATGGAATACAGGGATGTCAAGCTCCTCTTTAAGCCTTCTTTCTATCTCAAAGCATCTTGGAGCTGAGATATCCTCCAGGTTGATACCGCCAAATACAGGTGCTATACGTTTAACTGTCTCTACTATCTCATCTACATCCTTTGTGTCAAGGCAGATAGGGAATGCGTCAACATTTCCAAATTCCTTAAATAATATGGATTTTCCCTCCATTACAGGAATTGCTGCCTCAGGACCTATATCGCCAAGTCCCAGAACTGCTGTACCGTCAGATACAACTGCCACCATGTTTCCTTTACATGTATATTTGTATACGTCAGCCTTGTTATCACGGATCTTTCTGCAAGGCTCGGCAACTCCCGGTGTATATGCTGTGCTCAGATCGTCTCTGTCCTTGATCTTGACCTTGGAGATAACCTCAACCTTTCCTTTATTCTCTTCGTGCATTTTAAGACTCAGACTATTATAATCCATTTTTACTCTCCTTGTATGATGTATATTACTCTTTTACGGTTATGAACACTGTTATCATAAAGTCCCCGACAACCCGTGACATAATACCTATAATTGTACCTATATAGAATATTTAAATCAAGTGGAAAATCCTAAATAAGCTTAATTAAAAGTCTAAATTATGCCTGCATAGTTACACTTGACGTATGCCATAACAAAAAGGGAATCGTCCAAAGACGATTCCCTCGCTGTGTTTAATATTTAATTTTATCGTGTACTATAAGTATACGAAAGTTTCCATACATGCCATTGCTTTAATCACTCTATATAAAATTCTATTATGTGTTGCAGTAAACTGTTAAATATATAAAATACACTACAAAATTCTGCTATAATGAATTCTGAAAGGATGAACCAATGTTCTTTTAACTATCCGATCTAAAACTGTTTAGATATCTCCCAAGGCACTCATAACAGGCACTGCCTGAACAAATGCGATATCTCGTTCCTTTCATAATAGTTGATAAAGTACTTTTTTGATATATCCCAATGCCCTTGAAACACTGTATATATCTCTTTCTTAGAACAATCATAGTGAAATCTGTCCGGCTCGTTATACCTACGTCCATATCTTACGTTATGCAATACACTGCATCTGTGATGGACTTGTTCAAGTTATATCAATAAAGGCATTCCGTATGGAAACTATGCTCCAAACATGTTAAGCCACTATGATAAAACTGTTCTTTAGTTGAATCCAACGGAATCTCCTCCTTTCATGTATCGCACCTGTCTGATCTTATAAATGATAATACATCTGGTCTTACGACTTACCAACAATACATTCAGATCATCTACAGGTACTGTGTACCGTTACCTAAATTCTGATCTCTGTGTTTAGAGACCCTCTCTTAAGATATTTTTATTATACAGTTTTGTCTCGAAACTGTCAATATGTTTTTTGACAATTTATATGTTTTATTACATTTATTTTCACTTCTTATATGTAAATTGTATATTTTCTGTTTTATTGTATATATTTTATATATTATTCATTCAATTTTACAACATTACAAACCCGATTTCATTATTAGATAATGTAGTTAAGCCCTTGCTATGCTCTACAACAAAGCCTTAATTTCATATGCCGACAAAAAAATGTTGACTTTTAAATTTGTCAATGCTATCCTAAACATAGTTTTAAACTTTAAAGGCATTGACAGGAAGGAGTACTTAAGGCACTGTTATTTCAGAGAGCAGATGGCTGGTGTAAGTCTGCATAACATCTTAAGGAAGCAGTCCCCGAGTCGTGGTTGCGAACGTGTTTTGATTATTAGCATCCAACGGAGTGATTCACGTTACAGAATTTATGACAGTGATGGCTGTCAACAGAGTGCAGGTTTTTCCTGAAATTAGGTGGTACCACGGACACCGGCTTATGAATGTTCGCCCTAAGCATTTATTATGCTTGGGCTTTTTTATTGCCCGAAATGCAATTTTTATAATAAATACAGTAACCTCAGCATTAATTCTAACAAGGCTGCTGTATGGGGGAGAAGGGCACCGGGCATATTTAAGTATTTTGAAAGTGTTAAATAACACAGGAGGTAATTAGAATGAGAAAGTTTGAGAAATCCACAAAGCTTGATAATGTTTGTTATGACATAAGAGGTCCCGTCATGGACGAGGCCAACAGAATGATCGCCGAAGGTGTCAATGTCTTAAAGCTTAACATAGGCAATCCGGCACCTCATGGATTCCATGCACCGGACGAGGTAATAAAGGATATGGCGTATAACCTGAGAGATACAGAGGGCTACTCTGACTCAAAGGGTCTCTTCTCAGCAAGAAAGGCCATCATGCAGTACTGCCAGTTAAAGCACATTCCAAACGTAGGTATTGATGATATCTATACAGGTAACGGTGTCAGCGAGCTTATTACCATGTCAATGCAAGGACTCCTTAATCCCGGAGATGAAATTCTGGTGCCTATGCCGGACTATCCGCTGTGGACAGCCTCTGTCACTCTGGCAGGCGGTACTGCCGTTCACTATCTCTGTGACGAGCAGGCTGACTGGTATCCGGACATTGACGACATGAGAAGTAAGATCACTCCTAACACCAAAGGTATTGTTGTCATCAATCCTAACAATCCTACAGGCGCCTTATATCCAAAGGCTGTACTTGAAGAGATCGTACAGCTTGCAAGGGAAAATGACCTGATATTATTTGCAGATGAGATATATGACAGGCTCGTGATGGATGGCGAGGAGCATGTTGCTTTAGCCTCACTGGCTCCTGATCTCCTGACCATAAGCTTCAACGGCTTAAGTAAGTCCCACAGAGTTGCCGGATATCGTATCGGATGGATGTGCCTGTGTGGTGACAAGTCAAATGCAAAGGGCTACATTGAGGGTCTGAACCTGCTGTCATCAATGCGTCTCTGTTCAAATGTTCCTGCCCAGAGTATCGTACAGACCTCATTAGGCGGCACCCAGTCTTCCGACGAGCTTCTGCTTCCGGGTGGTCGTATCTACGAGCAGAGAGAGTTTATATACAATGCTCTTAAAGACATTCCGGGAGTATCGGTTGTGAAGCCTAAGGCTGCCTTCTATATATTCCCTAAGCTTGATTCTGAGAAGTTCCACATTACAGATGACGAGCAGTTTGCCCTTGATCTGTTACGGAGAAAGAAGATTCTTATCACCTGTGGTACAGGATTTAACTGGAAGGATCCGGATCATTTCCGTATTGTTTATCTTCCAAACCTTGAGATCCTTAAAAAAGCAACCACTGAATTAGCTGACTTCTTGAGCACATATCATCAGTGATAACACAGTACCCGGGAATTGCAGTAGTGCAGGCATGCCGCTCTTTCCCAGTTGCCATAATAAAATAAATAAAAAAGCCCGAGTCTTTCTTAGCTTATATAAAAACATATAACAAAGAAATGTCTCAGGCTTTTTATTATGGATGAAGTAACAATTCACGATTTAAACCACAACCATGTTGTCTTCTTTTTTATTTACTGCTACTTTCAATCTGCCTTATATAAAACGCTTAAAAAATTCCGCCTCAGCTTCATTACATTCCACTGCCTCCGGGTTAGTCACATCTATATGGAATACATGACCATTCTCAGGATGCTCCGCTCCATATTCCCTATACGTAAACCTTACGTTCTTTTCCTTAAATTTTGAGATAAGACTATCCGTTCTTGACTTAAGACCATCATTTACACTGGTCATTACATATGCCGGTGGGAAGGTGCCATCCATATAAGTTAATGTATCAAGGAAGATCACCGAATCAGCCTTTTCTGCTGCCAGGCTTCCATCGCTGTTAAACAGAGTCCAGAAAAGCATACTCCCCGGATCTTCACGCTGGTCATATACTCCGCAGTTCAATGCTACGGCTCGTGGCATTACAGCCGATGTTGCCAAGCTTACCTTATCACGAAGCTTCTTATCCCCCGCAAGAACACAGTACAGCACACTGAGGTATGCCCCTGCCGAGTCCCCCGTCAGGAAAACCTTATCCATATCAAGGTCAAGCTCATCTGCATTTTCCTTAAGATAATTCATACAGGCACATACATCTTCAATGTTTGCGGGGTATTTGTTCTCAGGTGACAAACGATAGTTAAAATTCACCACATTAAATCCTCGTCTCGCCATATCCGCGCAGTAGAACTTATATATCTCCTTGTCTCCGTAGAAGAATCCGCCTCCATGTATATTCACCAATGTAGGGTATGCTCCGGGCTTTACCGGCTTATATATGTCAAATCTGCTGTTTGAAGCATAATCTGATTTATTCCCTGAGATATTCCCTGATCGCACACTAGCATATTCCTTAACATGACCAAAGCCCTCTCTCTTAAATCCGGGTGTCTTGTAGTCAAGATCTGCATATATCCCCACGTCATCAGAAAGAGTCTTGTCCCCGTCACGCTTTGCATCATTTACGCCCCACTGGTGTCTCATATCCTTCCACGCTTCACCCCGATATTCACTTACTATCCGGTCATGAAGCAATGCCTCCATATCCTCCACAGGTACACCGTGAAGATCACTGCACCTTTCTGTGTCTGTCTCTGCTGTCACTACCTTGTCTATCTCAAATTCCATGTTATTTCCTTTCACTTTTTTAAATAAAATCAAATGTTGCCTGCTCGTAGCTGAGCTCATGGTACTCCAGGTCTTCGCCATCAGTCTTGCTGTTGTAATCTATAACCACAGTCTGCTGCTTACCGCCCACCATCTGCTGTCCAAGGACGTAATTAACGTCAAATCTTCCTGTTATGGCTGGAGTCGCACCTCTGGCAGGAACTATAAGCTGGACGTGATTTGCAGATAACATTGCAAATATAGGCTCCCATATATAGATATCCTTTGCCGCACCAAATGGGTTATCTATGAATATTGTCTTGGTGGTCACTGTATCCTCTGCCCGGAATGAATACATTCCGGCAATATAGTTGATTATTGCCACAAGGAACTGGATGTAGATACCCTGGGACTGACCTGTACTTCCTACAGCCTCCTCATATCTCAGATACCGGCTCTGCTCTTTTATTCGCTCTCTCTTGTAGAGCTTAAGCTTAATGGCGTTCATATCTGTGACCATCACTCCGAACAATCTCTTAAGACCAAGACTTTCTTTGATGAACTTAACTCGCTTACGCTCATCCTCATAGGTATCCGCACTCTTAACAAGATTATCTATGTACTCTGACATCCTCTGCTTCACAAATTCATCCTTAACATAAGGTATGGACAGATCAACCATCTTAATGACCTCATTTCCCATGTTGATCTTTGAAAGCTTAGGAAGCTTCTCAAGCTCAGTCTTAACATCCATACAACGCTGGATACACTGATTTTCAAAGTTCTCCTTTATGGTCTCCATGTCCTCTATACCCTTTGCCACTCTTCCCTTTTCAAGCCTTATAAACTCTATTATCTGGGAAAGATTGTCAAGAAGTGCCCTGGCATCATAATAGTTGTCAGGTATGTTCACATCATTTCTTATAGTTGCAGCCATTTCAAATACACCCATGGCACTTAAGGCTTCCGCCGTCTGCCCCTTATACCTCATCAGATCATTCTTTGCACGGTCAAGGTTCTTCCGGCTCCTGTCGAATTTAAACAGGCTGCCCTCAAATGCATCCCTGAGCTTCTCCTTGTCGTCATAGAGTATCTTACCTGCTGCCACATCAATATCATTTGTATCAACAATACGCTTAACATCCTTGAAGAGATCTGTCATATAGCCCTGTTCCTTAACATAGCTTTCGTATTCCCTGACACATTCTTTGTACTGACGTTCAAGCTCCCCAAGAGTCTGATCACCATTTTCAATGGCAGTCTTTGCCTCCGTGAGGGTTATGTCCTCCTTCACATAGCTGCCGGCACCATACTCTCTGATGATATTCTCAAGGGCATAATTGGTACTTCCCTCAAGCTTATTGATCTCCTTTGAGGTCTCGCTGTGCTTTCTGGTAAGCTCCGAGGATATATGGGTAAGTCTGGCTATCTCTTTATTTATGGTTTCAAGGGTCTCTTCATCAGTTACAACTATGTCGCCTGAGGAAAGGATCTCCTCCTCTGTTATACCCCTCTTTTCTATGGTCCTCATGGTCCTCTCCATGGAGCTCTTAAGGGCATTTATCAGCTTCTTCTTATCCTCTATATCAGGCTTGCTGTAGGAGTGTGCCTTATACATAGCCATAAATTCGGCGTCTATCTCTTCATCACTTAAGATTATCCTGTCGTAGCTTACCCCCGGCATATCGTCATAGTAGGCAGCGTAGTACTGCTCCCATTTCTCATTTATCTCACCGATATCCTTAGTGTACTTCTCAGCCCTTGCCTGGAGATCACCTACAGTCATGGCAGCCTTAAGCTCATTTCCCTTTAACTCCTCAATCTTTACGGACAGTGTGCTCTCATACACATTAAGCTCGTTAAGTCTTACAATTTCCTTCTTGAGCTCCTCTGAAAGGTCAAATATCTGTTTTAAGATATCTGTTGATGTTGTAAGCTCCGCAAGCTCCGAAGTCAGACTATCCATTTCCTTATTGCTACGGTCTATGCGGATGGTAAGCTCTGTTATGGCGTCATAAAGTCCCTTTATCTCGTCCTTTGCGTCTGCAAGCTCTTTCTCTGCTGCCTTTAACTCCTCATCTGCAGTCACCAGATCATTATTTACGATACTTCTTACAAATGTAAGATCCTCGTCATATGTGCTTAAGCTGTCGTTTATAATAGAAAGCTCATCCTCTGCTGAGGCAAGTGCTTCATGTACATCATTCTTAAGCTTGTCCAATACTTCCTCGTCGGCGAAATATTCTGCACTGCGGGTTACTGCTACTGCATTATTTCCCAGGTAAAGTGCAGGCTCTGCCAGACTATTCATATCGTAGATCATGACATACTGGCTTCCTGTATCTATATCAGGAAGGTTGATATCATCCTTAATGGCGGCAAAATCCTTCACGATCACTCCGTATGGCAATGCCGGATTGGTATTAAGAAGGCTTTTTCGTCTGTCAGGATCAAGGGCAGCCAGATAATTTGCCCCGAATACTGCCATGGTGCCATGTCTTGTCTCAATGTAGTTGATGACCGCCTCGGCACCCTTCATAGGGCCGAATATCTGTCCTGTCCCAAGAAGCTTCTCCTGTCTCTTAAGCTCCTCCACCTCAGTCCTCTTCTTAACTATCTCTTCATAGGCACCCTTTATCCTTGCGGATATGATGTCCTCTATAAGAGACGGCTCAGAAGCTCCGTAGATACCTATGATATTCTTGAATTTCTGCTGAACCTGTCCGTAAAGGGCAGCCTTTTCATTTGCAGATCCATATTTCTTCTCAAGTGCAGGAAGCTCGCCGTTCTTAACGGAAAGGTTGTACTTGTCCTCGTACATCTCTTCCCGTAAGGAATTGCTGTCTATCTGTAATGCAGTGAGCTTCTCTTCTGTATTCTTACGCTTCTTCTCGCTTGCCTCATACATGGCAGAAGCATCACCTACAACCACCACATCCACAGAGGCAGTCAATTCATTTATCTTATCGTTAAGTCCTTCTATACGCTGCTTTACATCAATGATATTGCTGTCGGCAACCGCCTTGGCGATCTGTCCCTCTCTTAAGAGCTTCTCAGCCTCAGCCTGCTCTTCCTTCTTTATGACGAGAGTTCTCTCATTGTCCACCTTAAGGCTGTTTAACTCTGCCAGCCGGAAATCATTGTTCTGCTTCTTGTTCCATGCGTACTGCTTCATTTTGTGGATATCCACATCTGAGCTGTTCATGATATTTTCAAGGAGCTTTTCATTCTCCTTTAAGAGGCTTCTGTCCTTAACATAACCCACATACTCATTTATGCTTTCCTTAAGGGCGATGAAATGTCTCGCTTCCTTAAGCTTCTCTTCATTTACAGAAATCTCTGCCTCAAGTCTCTCAAGATACTGCTTCAACTGGTCCGCCTCAAGGTATTGCTTTGTAACCTTAAGGTTATCAAGACGGAGCTTCTGTGCCTCCTTCTTCTCATAGCTGTCCTGCTTCTTCGCCAAGAGTTCCTCTGCATGATCCGAGTCCTGACTGGTAAATTCTTTTCCTGTCACATATATATCTGCCAGGCTTTTTGTTATGCTGTCGTACTCATCATAGAGATCCATACAGGAATTCACCCTGTCCTGAAGCACATTTATAAGCTCTATCTGATGATCGTAATTTGCAATGTCCCTCTTCTTCCTTGCAAGCTGGTTAAGCTTCTCCTTTATATCAAGAAGGGTCTGTGCCATATCGTCTTCCTCACCGTTCCTGCCTGTCTTGGTAAGAAAAGCCTTCTCGATTATCTCTTCTATTAAGAGATCCTCCACCACCTTTCTGGTGGTCCTGTAATTGGTCTCGAAATATGTACGGACATGTCCTTCGGTTTTATTTATACCTCTGATGATCTCCCAGTGGCTTTCATGGAGTCCATACTGACTTATGAATCTCTGGTACTCTCCTTTTCGCTCAAACACATGGATATCCAGACTCAGATCCTTTCTTGCCAGATCCTTAAGGTAATTCTTAAGACCGCTGAAGGTGATCTTCTCATTGTCCTTTGACAAGGGAAGATTCACGATATCATTTCTATTGTATTCCCTGTAGAATATACAGTAGTTGAAATATTCAATAGCCGCAGTATCCTTTTCTGTGGCACTGCCTCCGTCCTTATTGCTGCCGTCCTCGTCCTTTGCCTTTCTGGCACAGAATCCGGTGGTCATGTAGCGGTATCCGTTTTCTATATCTGCCTCATCCAGTTTCCACTCAATAAGTGAGTGTATGACTGTATTGCCACAGCCTGCACGGAACAGCTTCTCTATAGGCTGCTTGTCATCAAGGGTACAGTTTGGTATGAGATTTTGCAGCAAAAGCAGCATAAGGATACTCTTGCCGCCGCCATTTGCCAGATCGTAGAGAGTATTCCTGCCGTACATACGCATGGTGAAATCATCATACTGCTGTGTACCAAAGTTATATTTTACGTTATTTACCCTTATCCTGTTTATACTAGGCATTTTCATTTCCTCCGAGAAGCTGGTACAGTCTGCCTCTGTAATCTTCAAAATAATTTTCTGACAGTGCTTTAAATCTGTCTGTAGGGTAATATCTGTCATCATTCTCCACAAATAATCCCTGAGACACCATAAAATTGAATGTAAGTTTCACATAACCTGATTTTGACGCCCTGGAAGCCTTGGCTTTCTCCCCTTCGCCTCCACTTGTGGTTATTGGGAGACTGTCCCACAGCAGTCCTATTGCCTTGAAGCTCTCCTGTTCTATGTCCTCCCTGGCAAATACCGCCAGATCTCCTGTTATTCCCGACAGAAACCTGTCTGTCTCCTCTATGACCTTCTCAGGCTTTATATAATCCCTGAACTGATAGCTCTCTGAATCCCTGTAGAAATATATGAGCATCATATACATTATGAAATAGCACAGGTACAGCTCCTTGTTGAGCCTTAAGCCAAGCATTCTCTTCACGTCATCATTTGTATATCCAAATACCCTGTTACCCTCGCCTGCGGTTACATACAGGCTGTCGTTATACTCGTAAAGGCACAGATTAAGCTTCTTAAATATAGAACCAACAATGTCATAAACTTCTGCATTGCTGTAATATTCCTCATATAACTGACCATTCTCACTATCCCTCTTGCTTACCTCCTCGCCCGATATAAGCTTGGAATATATAAGCAGAGCCTTATCCAAATTCTTACTTTCCATGTTTGCTGTCACCTTTTCTCACAAATATCATATTCGTAACGTACATATCCTCGCCAATGGCAATCTCCTGTGACGGATCACACTCTATATCAAACTCAAGTCCTTTAAATCTCTCCATGGACAGCTTCGGAGCATACGCACCGTCAGTCTCGCTTCCCATGCCGGGAGTCTTGCCTGTAAGAGCCTCCACCACCACGCCCTCAAGCATGGTCTCCTGCTTCTTAAGCATGTCATCTATATCGTAATGCTTCTTCTGCACCAGATGGGTAAGGAAGGAATAGTAATCCTTGTTCCCGTAGATCTCCTTGCCAAATCTGATCTCCAGTATTCCGTTAAATTCCTTAAGGGTTAGTCTGTCCCATTTGATGAGCTGATCTGCCAGCTCAAAGAACAGCCTTCCGAAGTTTCTGCTGATCCTGTCATCAAGAAGCTCGTCCTCATACCTGAAGCTGCTGTCTGTCTCCTCCTGCTTCACCTTAACCATCCTTGCGTTATCGTCAGATTTCAGCGTGAGGATATTGTCTATGGACGCAAATGAGAACCGCTTCTCATTCTTCGGTGCAAATAACGGTGACAGCACGGTGAACATCTTATCCGGTCTGTCCTCTCTTATGATATCCATAAGTCTTGCCTGGAAGTCAAATGACGCCTTAAGCTTCTTAAGCTTCGCCCTGTGGATTATGTTGTCCGATATCTCCTGCAGCTCCATTGTGGAATTAATAAGGCTTCCGTGCTTTAAGATGGTCTTCTTAAGCAGAAGCTCCAGTTCACTGATCTCCTTAAAGGTTTTATTTCCACTGCCGTATGCCTTGTCGTAGCCTGCTCTTGCCACAGCCTTATCCACCAGCGCCTTATTTCTGGCGAACATCTTCTGCTCCTCCATGAACCAGTTGCCTACGGTCTTCATATATTTCTCGTATCGCTCCGCCGCCTTAAATACATCATAACTGAACATATCCACTATCTCGTCCTTCTCACGGACCAGGCGGTTCACCTCGTTATTTATCCTCTTGACAACCTCGATACCACCTTTGAAATTCTCGCCGGTTATCATCTTCTCAAGAAGAAGCTGTTCTACATTTATCTTGCTTTCTTCCTTTATCTCCTTGGTATCCAGATAAAATTCTATGCCCTCTGCGGTGATGAAGTATCGTACCTGTCCGTCTCTTATATGTCCGTCCACCAGCTTCACACGCCCAACCTTGCTCTTCTTGATGGAAGGGTCATAGAAGTTAAATTCAAATGCTTTTCCGTCGTTCCTTATCTTGTCAAATATATATGCGATCAGCTCTTTTCTGTCCTCGGTCTTTATCTCCACGTCAAAGTCTCTGTCTAAGAGCTGCCCCATAAATTCTTCGTACTCATCGTAGGTGACTTCTCTCTCATTCATACTATTTTCCTGAATGAGAAAACGCAGCACTCCCATGGTTATATATCCCATGTCGAGTCCTGCATATCGTCCCTCTTTATACTGGGCAAATGTAGTTTCAGACAGCACAAAAAAAGGATAATACTTTCTCAGATTGTACATCCTGGCATTGTGTTCCTTTATTATGTCATTTATCATCACGTATTTCTGCGCCATGCTTCTTTTGTGCTCCTTACCCGCCCCCGGAAGCTCTCATAACAAGAGTTCCGGGAAGCCCTAAAATCCAGTATCAGTATACACTCTATAAGGAGTTATGGCAAATGATTATGTGGGGAATTATCAAATTAAGAAAGCCATGAGAACAGCATTACCACTGCACCCAATAAGACGAGTATTATTCCTGTCACCTGGTTTAAGACCTTTGGCGTTGCTTTATTTGCAAATACTGCTGCGATCCTTGCCCAGATAAGTGTAAACACAATGCAGAGCACCCAGGTGGTTACGTCCGGAAGACCTCCTATGGCAAAATGAGACACAGCTCCGGTAAATGCTGTGAATGTCATTATAAATACACTGGTTCCTACTGCGGTCTTTAATTCATAACCAAGAACTGATGTAAGGATAAGAAGCATCATCATTCCGCCGCCGGCACCCACAAAACCGCAGATAAATCCGATCAGAATACCACAGATGATCGACTGTATCGCTCTCTTTCCTGCCGGAACCTCATTCATAGCTTCCTTTGTGGTCATTACCGGTTTAATGATGAATTTTATTCCAAGCAGGAATGTCATAAATACCGAAAAGTTTCCCATTGTGGTTGATGGTACAAGACTTGACACATAGCTTCCCACCACAGTAAATACAAGTACACTCACCATCATGATAAGTCCGTTCTTCACATCAAGGTTCTTATTCTTACCATATGTATAAGCCGATACGGCACTGGCAAGCACATCCGATGAAAGTGCTATTCCCACTGCTATATACGGGTCTATCCCTAGAAATGTTATAAGTATGGGACTGATGACTGCTGCCGCGCTCATGCCGGCAAATCCGGTTCCAAGGCCTGCTCCCATACCTGCAAAAAATGTTATTAATATAGTCCAAAGTATTGTCATGTTGTTTCTCTCCTGTTATTACCTCATGTAGCCTTGCCCGACTCACCTACAAGTTTAATACGATAATGTCACAATGTAAATTTGCATTAAATTAAATTTTTATAAAACATCGGGACCGTGGTACAATTAGAACAGATTCAAAAGCTTCTGCCATAAGCTGCGGTCAAATAATTATTTATTTGCCTATTTCACAGGCAACTGTATAATAGGCTCAGGTATTTTAAATAATTCTTCAATGTTTACAAAAATGTTGCCATCCGGGCAAAGGGCAACCAGCCGGGTATGAATCCCGGTTCAACATCCGACTCTTCTGTACCTGCAAGTATATATATCACCCTTTCAATCTGCGTTGCAGTATTGATAGCCGGTCTGACATTTGCATTTGTATTCAGGAGAAGAAAGGGTCAAAGACATTAATCAGAAAAGGGCATATACGATCTACAGATGGCTTCCATTAATGGAATATCATTAAGATCATATATGCCCTGTCTGATTATTTGCCACGGTATTCCATGGTGTACAGGTATTGTCCTGATTTTAATTTCTTCTCGCCGGTATTTCTCATGCCGCATTTAATGTATTTTTCTCTCTTGAGCTTCGTATCCGTATCCAATACACATGGTATCCCAGCCTGATCAGCCTCTGCAAATGGATGTCTCAGTACCTTCTTCATGTATCCTTTTCCCTGAAACTCTCTGAGCACCACCACCATTGATACTGCAACATAATCCTTCTCTTTTTTATAAAGCTTCGCATACAACTCGCCGCTGGAACTGGCTACCGCCATCACACCCTTAAAGGACATTTCCCGCAACATCCTGAAGATCATGTGTAACATAGGCTTTATTTTTACCTTTGTATTTTTTCTCCAATAGGCAAGAAATCCCTCATGATCATCAGAGGTGGTGTACAACACACCGGACTTGTAAAAATACTCAGTCATTATCTCAAACGCCTTTACGATATCCTCCTTAGGTGCCGTGGTGGCTATTCCATCCCCTTCAAGTACAAATGCTTCCCCTATAAGAGTACCATATTTCACTAACTCCTCTTTTGTCATATGCTCAACCTTTTGCATTGAATTTCCTCCTTGTATGTATACATGTGGTTAGTTTGCTCTAACCAAGAATATTATACCATCAATGAATAAAAAAAGCATATATAAGTTGCAGATAATCTCTTCACATTTGTTTGTACTTCGAAACATCAACCATAAACCATGTGCTAATCAAGTTTAAATTATATATTCTTGTGTCATTTTATACAATTCGTATAATCACCTTTAGGACGAAGAGCTTTCCTGCATTTAAATACAACATTTTTCATTATCCTGCACTATACAAATTGTATATATTAAAATTTGCGGTTTCAATGGTCATTATAAAAAATAGGGATCAGCATATTAAAATGCCTTATTATTCAATTAGAATTACTATAAATAGGTTCAAAAATGTCATTTCTCCCCCACTTCTGTCAAATAACTATTTTCTCAATAAAAAAGATAGTCATGACTTTTATAATTAAGTCATCTAAATCTTTGACATTTTATAAAAGATAATATAATGTGGAAATACGATAATTATCTTAATGAATTGCAATCTAAAATCTATTAAAGGAGTAAAATTTGGCTTTCTACGATAAAGAAATAAAAAGGGTGTGTGAGTCCTGCCCAAGACTGCTAATACTGATGATCAATTCTGTCTTTTCCAAACATCATGCAGAGAACGCAGAAATAATATTTCTTGACAAGGAGCAGAACATTGAGTCTAATAAAAATACGACCTATATGGATATGCTTCTTGAAATTGAAGCATGTCGATACCATATTGAATACCAGTTACTGGAAGGTAACATGGCTATTCGAATGGTAGAGTATGGCATGAAAGAAACTATCCGTGGTCTGCGACAAAACGGAGATATCACCAGAGTCTCCGATGGCAGATATGAAATAGAGATCGTTATGCCTCTACAGGCTGTAGTATTCCTGGCAGGAGCAAATAAAGAGGATAAGATAACTGTGAAGCTACACCTTCCAAATGGTAAAATTGTCACCTATGAACTCCCATGTATATCCGCCAGCGAAACTGTATCTGAGCTTTCAAGAAAGAAAATGTATTTGCTGATACCTTTCCAACAAGTGCAATTATACAGCCGGATGTTAAGAGCCAGACACTATACAGAGAAGACAAAGCTAAGGCTTGCAGAAAGCCTGTACAGTTTCCGACTTGAAGCAAAAAAGGAATTGGATAATCTTCATAAGAATGGTATACTTAATGCAAATGAAGTTGAACTGTTGGTTACATCATTACATAACATAGAAGACAATTTGTTAAACAGTGATGATCTTATCAGAGAGAAGGTGACTGAGATGGGTGACGAAGATTATGTAGCATTAAGCGACCGACTTATTCAGCAGGGTGTTGAGCAAGGAATTAAAGAAGGCGTGGAACAAGGTACCAAGAAAGCCTTGCTATCACTTATATCAAAAAAGCTTCAAAAGGGAAAATCTCTTGCCCAGATAGCCGATGAATGTGAACTGACCCAGGATGAGGCTCAGGAATACATTGATGAAATCCAAGGGAATAAATAATAAGCAGATAAAAGGGGGAGCACATGGCAATACATATGCTCCCCTTATTAAGTCTCCTCTTGTTGTTTTAGTTCACTAAGGTATTATCTTGTTTTATTTTACCTTCTTCTGCATTATACCCTTAACTACATAGTACTTTGAACCATTGTAATTAACATAGCCGGTGTATGTCCTATCCATCTTGCCGTTCTTCACATAGTACCACTTATTACTGTACTTACAGAGGGTTGTGGCTTTGTTGTTCCACTTACCATTTTCTACGAAATACCAGGTGTTGCCATATTTGCAGAGGGTTCTGGTCTTATCGACCTTACCGTTATTCACGTAGTACCAGGAGCTGCCATACTTGCAGAGAGTTCTGGTCTTGTCAACTTTACCATTGTTCACGTAGTACCATGAGTTATTGTACTTTACAAGGGTTTTTGACTTGTTAAGTATACTCTCCCTGACATAATACCATGTTCCATTGTACTTAACTAGAGTTGTTGTCCTGAAATCTACAACACCCTTTTTTACATAGTACCAAGTATTGTTCCACTTAAAAAGCTTAGTTACACTGGTATCCACATCACCATACCTGGTGTAATAGTATTTGCCATCTTTCGCTTCCAAATCTTCAATCGGATACTGGAAATCTATTCTAAGTTCGACATCAGGACTAAGATATGAAAAGTCCACATTGTGGATATAATTATAATCACAATACACACTCTTTAATTTTTTATTATTTTGCAGGTCGAGAGTAGTCAATTTATTACAGTCACAACTCAACCAAATTAATTCTTTGTTATTACTTACATCTAAGTCAGCCAATTTATTATTTCCGCACGATAAATCAGTTAACTCTTTATTATGACTTACATCTAGACTATTAAGTATATTTGAACCAACCCACAAAAGATCAAGTTTTAAATTTTTACTCAAATCCAAACTGCTTAATTCATTTCCCTGGCATTTTAGCTCTATCAACTCTGCATTACTTTTCAAATCCAATGAACTTACATTGTTAATAGAACAATCTAAAACTGTCAATTTAGTATTATTACTTACGTCCAAGTCCTTCAGTTTATTTTTGCTACAATACAATTCAGTCAATTCTACATTGTTACTTATATCAAGCCTATCCAATTTATTCTGATCGCATTCAACAGATGTTAATGCGATATTATTGCTCAAATCAAGTTCACTTAAATTATCTTCTACGCAACATAGAGTTGTAAGTTTTTTATTATTACTTAAATCAAGTGTATTTAGTTCATTTACAACGCAATACAATTGAGTCAATTCCTCATTGCAACTTACATCTAAACCGGTCAAATTATCATAGCAGCAATCCAAGTATGTCAGTTTAACATTTTTGCTCACATCCAAATATTTTAAATCATTTCCAGTACATTTCAAATATGTTAATTCCACATTTTTGCTCAAGTCAAGACTTGTCAAGTTACTTTCACTACAATCTAGATACACCAAAGCCGTATTTTTACTTAAATCAAGGTCTGTTATCAATTCAGTATCTCTACTACAGTCTAGATATGTCAAATTAGGAAATTTTTCAATTCCTTTCAACGATTTTATCGTTCTAGTCTGATCCCCCGACTCCACATACAATTTATCTACAGCGTTTGCGTCAATCCAGCCATCATAATCTTCATCAAATCTTTCCCAAAGATACTGTCTAAATACCTCATCAGGGAAATTGGTTTCATTCAATTCCACCATATTCTCTGTCTGTTCATCAGACTGCTTCTCAGCTTGTACCTCTGCAGCTGCTTCAGTATCTTCCGAGATATTCTGGTATGCGGAAGCATTTGTCTCTTCCCGATCTTCCTCTGTAGACTCTGTATCTTTCACGTCTTCCTGTGTACCTTCTTCTGACACATCCTGAACAACGCCTACATTGTCCTGCGGAAGTTCCGCGGCATTAACTGCAAATGTTGGAGCTGCCGCACTCAGTCCCAATGTAACCGCCATGGCTATCGCCAAACCCTTTTTTCTCATAATTATTTCCCCTTTCTTTTATGGGCACGCCCCCAAATGTGATGGCGTGCCTTTCTTTTTCATGTGTCATTTGACACTTTCTTATTGAACATCAGCCCATTAAAACATGCGTCATTTGCCACTGTTAATCCATTCATTTATACATACATTTTCCGCTTCCTACTTAACTCTGTACTGCTTAATACCATTCTTTACAAAGTAGACCGCACCATTGTATGTTACATTTCCTGTATATGAAGCGTCCTTCTTTCCGTTTCTTACGAAATACCACTTTGTACCATACTTGCAGAGGGTTGTGCTCTTGTTGATCTTGCCGTCCTTGATGTAGTACCAGCTGCTGCCGTATTTGCAGAGGGTTACTGACTTCTTATCAAGTCTGCCGTTGTTCACGTAGTACCAGGTGCCGTTATACTTCACAAGAGTAGTTGCTGTAGAATAAAATCTTCCGTTCTTGATGTAATACCAGCCGCCGTTATACTTCACGAGGGTGGTTGCTGAGAAATCTATCTTACCGTCTTTGATGTAGTACCAGGTGTTGCCGTACTTATACAATGTGTTGGCTGAGAAATCCACCTTGCCATCCTTTATCAGATACCAGTTATTCTCATATTTAAAAAGCTTGTTAGCTGTCTCGTCTACTTCCCTGTACTTTGTGTAATACCAGGTGCCGTCATCATCTATAAGGATATCTTCCACATTGTGCTGGTTCTCTGTATCACATTCCTCCATGTTGTCCTTATCAAGGTAAGAGAAGTCCTCATCTACCATGTAATTATCAGAGCAGTCAAGGTTATTAAGCTTTTTATTTGCACTGAGATCAAGCTTCTCGAGTCTGTTGCTGCTGCAGTTAAGGTGTGAAAGCTCAGTATTACTGCCCACATCAAGAGTTGCTATCTTATTGTTAAAACATATAAGCTCTGTAAGCTTGACATTCTTGCTGACATCGAGAGCTGTAAGCTTGTTAAATGCACAGCTTAAGGCTGTAAGATCAGTAAGACCTGTGACATCAAGCTGGCTTAAGGAATTGCTGTAGCAATACAGGCTCTGGAGCTTTGTGTTATTTGCCAGGTCAAGCTTCTCTAACTTATTGTCAGCACAGCTTAAAATCGTAAGTGCTGTGTTCTTGCTCACATCAAGATCTGTAAGTCCATTTCCATCACATGAGAGATATGTTACATTTGTTAGCAGTTCAATACCCTTAAGTGACTTTATGCCAAGGTTATCCACACTTAATCTCGTAACATCATCTACCAAGATCTTTCCTGTATTATTGGTGTCGAAGCTATTTGCCAGATACTTTCTGAATGTCTCATCCGGGAAGTTCTCCTGGTTTAATGTGATCAGGGACTCGGCACTATACTGTGGTGTCAGTGTACAGTACTCCAAGTCAAGATTGAGATATGAGAAATCCACATCCTTCAGATAGTTATTGTAGCAGCTAAGTATTGACAGCTCTTTATTGTTTTTGAGATCCAGCTCTGTGAGCATGTTATTGTTGCAATAAAGATTCATCAGCTTTGTATTTTTGCTCACATCCAATTCTGTAAGGAGATTATTGGCACATGAAAGAGTTGTGAGTTCCGTGAAGAATTCAATACCCTTTAAGGATCTGATATCATAACCCTCAACATAAAGCTCTTCCACGTCGTTATTTAATATGAAACCATCCTTATCATTATCGAACTTATCTGAAAGATATTTTCTAAAATTAGCGTCAGGAATGTTTGTTTCATCTAATGCCACCTGTATCTTCTGTGGTGAAGTAACGAACTTACGCATGGCAGAAGCGTCAAGATATGAGAAATCCTCGTCTGCAAGGAAGTTGTATGAACAGTCCAAGGCCTTAAGGGCTGTATTGTTCTTAAGGTTCAGCGACTTTAAATCATTTCCCTGGCACTCAAGATTTATCAGCCTGGTTAAGCCACTGACGTCAAGACTTGAGATCTCGTTATCTCCACAATATAACGAGAACAGACCGGTATTCGCACTTACATCAAGTTCTGTAAGTTTATTTCCGATGACCATTAAATTCATTAATTTTGTATTCTTGCTTAAATCTATACTTGTAACGTCATTGTTGGAACACATAAGTGCTGTCAGTTCAGTGAACAACTCTATTCCCTTAAATGAAGCAACCTTTGGATCTGTGTATGGATAATACACGGATGTATCGATCCTTTTTACCTGGGTAACATCGATCATGCCGTCTCCGTCTGTATCAAATGTGGTGGTCAGATAATTTCTGAACACTTCATCAGGGAAATTGGTTTCATTTATCTCCACCATGTTCTCTTCCTGTACATCAGTTTCATCGCCATCAGCAGCATATTCAGCAACCGCTATAGCCCCCGGAATTGCCTCTGTAGATGTATCATCCTCTGTAGTCTCTGTAGTCACTTCTGTCTCGGCAGCCTCTTCCTCAGTAGTCACTTCCGCTTCGGTAGCTGCTTCTGTGGTATCCTCAGCCACAACAACTATACCTTCCTGCTGCTCTTCAGCATTTACCGATACAGCAGGTGCAGCACCTGTAAGTGCCAATGCTACTGATAAAGCAACTGCAACATTTCTCTTTCTCATTTGTGTCTCCTCCTTCTACCCATAAAAAATATTTATCTAACCTTCTTCTGCATAACTCCATTTTTCACGTAATATACAGAACCATTGTAGGTTACATTTCCTGTGTATTTAAAATCTGCTCTGCCGTTATTGACGTAATACCATTTTCCGTTATATTTGCAGAGGGTTCTTGACTTATCTATTCTTCCGTTCTTTATGTAGTACCAACTGCTGCCGTACTTACAGAGAGTTATGGATGTTGTGTCCATCTTGCCATTCTGTACAAAATAATATGTGTTGTTGTATTTGCACAGGGTTCTGGATTTGTTTATCTTGCCATCCTTCACGTAGTACCAGCTGTTGCCGTACTTACATAAGGTCTCTGATTTATCCATTTTTCCGTTTTGCACGAAGTAATATATGCCGTTATATTTGCACAGGGTTCTCGCCTTAAAGTCAACCTTGCCGTTATGTATGTAGTACCAGGAATTGCTGTACTTAAATAATGTTGTGGCAGAGAAATCAACCTTGCCATCCTTGATGTAATACCATTCTCCTTCATACTTATACAATGTGTTGGCAGTTGAAGCCGGCTCGTGATATCTGTAGAAATACCAGGTACCGTCATCACCTATAACAAATTCTCCTGCCTCCTGCTGTCCCTCCGTGTTGTACTCTGTCATGCTGTCAGGATCAAGGTATGAGAAGTCCTCATGTATCAGGTAGTTATAGCTGCAATCCAGTTTCTTAAGCTTCTTATTGTATCTAAGGTTAAGGCTCTCAAGCCTGTTGATAGAACAGCCAAGCTCCACAAGCTCAGTATTCTTTCGCAGATCAAGACTTGTTATCTTGTTGTATCCACAGAAAAGGTTCTGTAGCTTAACCGCCTTTGTTACATCAAGAGTCTGGAGCTGATTTCCATAACAGTGGACTGTCTTCAGTTTCACATTCTTACTTAGATTGAGGCTTGTCAGGCTGTTGTTATTTACATCCAGTTCCTCAAGCAAAGTGTTCTTGCTTATATCGATCTTTGTGAATTCATTCTCACCGCAATAGAGACTCTTTAATTTTGTATTTGCCCTTACGTCAAGGCTTGTAAGTCCGCAATCGTTGCAGCTAAGATCTGTAAGGTCTTTGTTATTTGCCAGGCTAAGACTTGTGAGATTGTTATGCATACAATCCAGGGTCTGCAGTAACGTATTGTTACTCAGGTCAAGACCGGCGAGCTCATTGTCGCTGCATCTTAAGGTGATAAGCTTCTTGTTATTTGCCAGGTTAAGACTTGTAAGCTTGTTATTGTTGCACTCAAGGTACTCCAAATTGGTATTCTTACTTATATTCAGATCCTGTAGATCATTTCCGTCACAATAAAGTCCATGCAGGTCCCATAAAAGTTCAATGCCCTTGAGGGAAGTTATTCCCATGTCGTTCACATATACATATTCAATCTTTGCTATGGCTGCCTGTCCGTCCTTATCCTTGTCAAATGTATCTGTAAGATAATTCCTGAAGGTTTCATCAGGGAAATTCTTCTCTGTGAACTGAACCTTTCCACGAGGCATCTTCTGATGATCATTGGTGAAGCTTGCTATATCAAGATATGAGAAGTTTTCCTTTCCCAGATAGTTATAGCAGCAGTCAACACACCACAATTTTTTATTGTTTCTGAGGTTAAGCGACTCCAGATAATTGGCACCACACATAAGCACCTCTAACTTAAGGTTTTTACTTACATCCAGCTCTTCGATCTCATTGCTGCCACAGCGAAGCTCTTTCAGATCAGGGAACAATTCAATTCCCTTAAGGGATGTGATGTTCTTTAAATGTACATCTATGGTTGTTACGTCCACGTTGCTTATCTTTCCGTCCTTGTCCTTGTCAAATGTATCTGAAAGATATTCTCTGAATATCTCATCAGGGAAGTTCTCTTCATTTAACTCCACAGCTTCCCGCTGAGGAGATATAGTGAATTCACTCATATCTGCTGTATCAACATATGAGAAATCCTCATTCTGCAGATAATTGTAGGAGCAATTAAGGCTCGAAAGTTTGTTGTTGCTGACATCTAAAGATGTAAGATAATTGTAGCTGCAGTACAAATGCTCCAGCTTTGAATTCTTGCTGACATTAAGACTTGTCAGTTTATTTCCATCACAATACAATGTCATAAGCTGGGTGTTCCTGCTTACATCAAGCTTTGTGAGCTGATTGTTTTTGCAATTAATGAGCCACAGCTTAGTGTTTTTACTTACATCAAGTGAGGTCAACTGATTATCGAATATGTAAAGCTGTTTTAAATTGGTGTTTCTACTTAGATCCACACTCTTGATGTTATTTCTTCCGCAGGCCAACATCTCCAGATTTGAAAAAAATTCAATTCCTTTAAGGGTTGAGATTTCCTGGTCGTATATCCTAAGCTCCTCAACTTCATTGGCATCAATATAGTTGTCACGGTCTGAATCAAAATTATAGTAAAGATATGATCTGAAATTGTCGTCAGGGAAATTGGTAGAATTTAATGCCACCTTTTTTACTGCCTGAATGTCAGTATCGTTATCTGCAGTATCTGTTCTTTCTTCTGTACCTGCTTCTTCCTCCGGCTGAGTTGTGTCTCCACTTTCCTCAGTGCCGGTTTCCTGTTTAGCCTCTGTGGCTTCTTCGGTATCGACAGTTTCTTCGGTGCTGCCGGTTTCCTCGGTGTCTACAGCTTCTCCGTTGCCGACGTTTTCCTCAGTGTCCACATTTTCTTCGTTATCAGGTGTGTTAAGCTCTGTTGTGGTCTCTGTAACACCTGTCCTATGGTCTGTCTGGGCACTTGCCGGAACAGCCGGTGTCAAAAGACTCATTCCAAGAGACAGTGCCAGTGTTACAGCAATACTTCTTTTTGTCATTTTATTTATCCTCCCCTTTGATCTAGATCTAAATACCAAACTGTCTACACTACTTCGTCAATCTGGTAGACTATACTTGGAATATTCATAGAATAATCTCTTCTAACTTTCTCTGTAACATAGTACTTGTAATACCACCATTCATAAATCGGATATATCACTGTGAAAAATATAAGTATTATCAAAATGATAATAGCCACCTTAGAATGTGGTTTAGTATTGCAGTATGGGCATCTCTTCGCATTCTTATCAATTTCCATTTTGCATTTTCTGCATAATTTTTTTCCGTTATTCATCTTTTTTCCTCCTATTTTCCCAAAAACCATTTATCTCCATCAGGTGTTTCCGCCTTATGCATATATAACTTCATTCCATCTTTTTTCCCCAATAGTGTATTACCACCAAACATGCCGGTCTCCGAATATTTGACAACAACATCTACACATTTATTGCCATTTTCATCATATTCCTCCGATACATCATATTTCATTCCTGGAATATTTAAATCATCTATCCCTTCATCTACAAAACGTGTCTGGATCATCTGGTCAAGTTCATCAAGCAATTTTTTGTTATCCTGACTATCATCCAAATAATTTGACACCAGATCCGGGTTTCTTTCGTCAGCCGCTATCATAACTGCCTTTGCAATAACCACTGGGTCATCTGCACCTTTACCTTCATTTGTACGACTGACCTTTATATAATGGCTCACCCCATAAATTATGACCGCAAGTCCCACTAACATTACAACTGCATCCCATATCTTTTTTAACACTGATTTCGCACCTCCTGTTCTGGCAACATTTTTTTGATGACAATAGGGACATATCTTAGCCTTTTCGGGGATCTCCCTTCCACATGATTCACATACTACCTTTTCCATAACGTCTCTCCTCTCATTGAAAATCGTATTGTACTGATGTATTTCATGTACATTTACTGTCAAAAGGTATACCTTTTGACACCAGCCCCGACAGAAAAAATTTCTATAGGTTTTGCACAACTTTTTCCGCAAATTTTTACATACATTCTTGAATTATCATAACGATTAGTATATGATTTCAATGTGCGTAGGGAACTGTCAAAAGGTATACCTTTTGACAGTTTTTTCCTTTTAATAGACGGCAATGAAATGTTGCCATAGACATATTACATAAACGCCAAAAGAGGGGCTGCCCGAAAGGCAGCCCCTCTTTTGTCAAGTGCTCCAGAATTTAATTACCTAATTTAATTGCTTATAATATATCTATTTCATAAGAAGTGTGTACATTACAGCCTTCTCAACATGTCTTCTGTTCTCGGCCTGATCAAGGATGTGCTCAAGGTTCTTGTCGATAACATCCTGAGAGATCTCGAAGCCAACATGCATTGGCATGTCATGGAATACGATAGCCTTTGAATCCTTTGTGAATTCGCTGTTGATCTGGTATGGCATCATCTTCGCCATAGTTGCTTCCTTCTTCTCCTTGTAAGCAGGATTATTGAAGAACTCCATGTCAACCCATGTATCTGTATAGAGAATATCCATCTTATCTGCATATTCCTTGGCAGCTTCCATAGTCATGGCAGGATCAAGCTCCACATAGTATCCGGTAGCCTTGGCGTCCTCGTAGAACTTCTCGTCGCAGGCAGTGTCATTTACAAGTGGTGTAAGACCATATAACTTACCCCGCTTCATCTTTGAGAAGAACTCAACATGTGAATTGAATACGTTGTTCTTTGCACCGATATACATAAGATTCACATCGAGAGTGCCAAACTTCTCAAGGATAGTAAGAGCGTCTGCAAGGATCTGGCATGGATGATATGAATTATCACAGCCATTGATAAATGGAACTGTAACATTATCTCCAAATAATTCAACTGTCTCATTCTTCACAAGACGTGCCATGATTATATCTACATTTCTGCATACATACTTAATCTCTGATACAGGCTCACCCAAAACGAAATTCGAATCCTTCCAAAGCTGGTTGTAATATGTGCCGCCGAGCTCTGTGATACCTGTTGTAAATGAAAGGAATGTTCTGGTTGAAGTCTTCTCAAAAAGTGTGTACAGCTTCTTTCCCTTTAAGGACTCACTGTACTTCTCAGGATTCTTCTTCATGTCAAGGGCAAGATTGAGAATATCCATAAGCTCTTCTGCTGTAAAATTCTTGAAATTAAGCATGTTTTTCATAATCGTATTCCTCTTTTCTCATTCTTTTATTATATGTTTTTGTCTTTTCTACACAAACAATTAAAGGATAATTATAACTCTATAACTTTCTATTGTAAACGCTTTTTTATTGTAATTATAGGGACATTGCCTATTGAATTTGCCATATGAAAATAATATAATTACAGAAGCAAAATTGCATTAAACAGGTGTGATAAAACCATACCGGAAGGTGAGGAAATTATGACAAAAAATTTGATTGATCCACAGGACCTGAGCGTAGCGGAAATCGATGGTATTCTTACCCTTGCTCAGAAGATAATCGATGATCCTGACAAATATAGTGAGGTGTGCAAGAGGAAGAAGCTTGCCACATTATTCTTTGAACCAAGTACCCGGACAAGACTCAGCTTTGAAGCAGCAATGTTGGAGCTGGGTGGCAGTATACTTGGTTTTTCTTCTGCCGCTTCATCATCAGCCACCAAAGGCGAGAGCGTTGGCGATACAGTAAAGATAGTAAGCTGCTACGCAGATATCATCGCCATGAGACATCCAAAGGAAGGTGCACCAATGCTTGCCTCAATGAAATCTGATGTGCCGATCATCAATGCGGGAGACGGCGGACACAGCCATCCTACCCAGACTCTCGCAGATCTTCTTACGATCAAGAGAGAAAAAGGACGTCTTGATAATCTCACCATAGGCTTATGCGGTGATCTTATGTTTGGACGTACTGTACATTCCCTTATAAAGGCAATGTCAAGATACGAAGGCATAAAATTCATACTTATATCACCGGATGAGTTAAAAATTCCTGATTATATACGAACAGAAGTCCTCGACAGGAATAATATACCATATAAGGAAGTTTATACCATGGATGAAGTCATGGGCGAACTTGACGTACTCTACATGACAAGAGTCCAGAAGGAAAGATTTTTCAACGAGGCCGACTATATACGTCTGAAGGATACCTACATCCTTGACAACTCCAAGCTTGCCCTTGCCCGTCCGGACATGTCCATACTCCATCCGCTTCCACGAGTAAACGAGATTGCCGTAGAAGTAGATGACGACCCGAGAGCATGTTATTTCCGTCAGGCATTAAATGGCAAATACGTAAGAATGGCACTGATCATGACTCTGCTTGGGCTTGTACCGGAGGAAGACCGTTAAAGCAGGTTTTATATGAAAACTTGACATGTATCGTCAGCCTATTATCAAAGACACATATTTAATGAGCTGATGTTCGAATTTAGGAGGAAACATTATGAACATAGACAGCATACAGAACGGCATTGTATTAGACCACATCAAAGCAGGCAAGTCACTTCAGATATATCAGGATCTTCATCTTGATAAGCTGAACTGCTCAGTGGCTATCATAAAGAACGTAAAGAGCCAGAAGATGGGCAGAAAGGACATTGTAAAGATCGATCAGGATATCAACATCAACCTGGATGTTCTGGGCTACATTGACCCTGATGTCTCTGTAAATATCATCAAGGACGGAAAGCTTGTTGAGAAAAAGAAGATCGAGCTTCCCGAGAAGCTTGTAGGGATCAAGAAATGTACCAATCCAAGATGTATTACATCAACAGAACAGGGCATCACACACATTTTCAAGCTCACAGACCGCGAGAAGAGAATTTACAGATGTATTTACTGTGATGCTTCCAAGTAAAATGCAACCAAAAATATTATAAAAAAATAGCAAAAAATATTTGTGAAAAATTTAAGAAACTGCCGAGATTATTACAAGCCTGTTAAAAAAATATTTACTTTTATGGTATTTATGCTATAATCTATTAAGTTGCGGTCTGGTTATAGACAACAAATATATTTGAGGTGCGATATGGAGCAGTATGTAATCAAGGGCGGTATACCTCTTGAGGGAGAGGTAGTTATTGCCGGTGCCAAGAATGCCGCATTGGGTATCCTTGCTGCCGCTGTAATGACCGACCAGGAAGTAAAAATAGAAAATGTGCCGAATGTCAGAGACACCAGAGTTCTTCTTCAGGCTATAGAGGGTATCGGAGCCAGAGTCAGGTATGAGGATGAGCATACGGTAATAATCTGCGGCGGCACCATAAGGCCAAACTCAGATTTATGCGTGGATGATGAATTTATCCGTAAGATCCGCGCGTCATATTATCTGCTTGGTGCATTATTAGGCAAATACAAGCATTCACAGGTAGCCTTACCGGGTGGCTGTGATATAGGTGCAAGACCCATTGACCTACATATAAAGGGATTTGAGGCACTTGGAGCAAAGGTAGATATCTTAAACGGAATGATATCCACCCACGCAGATGAACTTATCGGAAATCACATATACATGGATGTAACCTCAGTAGGTGCCACCATCAATGTTATGATGGCCGCTGTCCTGGCAGAGGGCAAGACCACTATTGAGAATGCAGCTAAGGAGCCACACATCGTTGATGTTGCCAACTTCTTAAATTCCATGGGTGCGAATATAAAGGGTGCAGGTACAGACGTTATCAGGATCCGTGGTGTAAGAGAGCTTCACGGAACAACCTACTCCATCATTCCTGACCAGATCGAGGCAGGAACATTTATGATGGCTGCCGCAGCCACCAAGGGTAATATCCTTATTAAGAACGTAATCCCAAAACATCTTGAGGCTATCACATCAAAGCTCCTCGAGATCGGCGCAAGGGTTATCGAATATGACGATTCAGTAAGAGTTATGTGTGACAAGCGTCTTAAGTCAACAAATGTTAAGACTCTTCCATATCCTGGATTCCCAACGGATATGCAGCCACATATCTCTGTCACACTTGCTCTCTCAAAGGGAACAAGTATTGTTACGGAAAGCATCTTCGAGAACAGATTCAAATACGTTGCTGAGCTTTCCCGTATGGGAGCCAAGATACGTGTTGAGGGTAATACAGCAATAATAGACGGCGTTGAAACATTTGCAGGTGCTGCTATTGCTGCTCCCGATCTGAGAGCCGGTGCCGCACTTGTTATTGCAGCACTTGTTGCAAACGATTACTCAACAATCTCCGATATCAAGTATATCCAGAGAGGATACGAGAAATTCGAGGAGAAGCTCCAGGCACTTGGAGCACACATCGAAAAGGTAGAAACAGAAAAAGACATACAGAAATTCAAGTTAAAGATCGGCTAGAACAGCCGGTCTTTTCTTATCAATTCCTTTTTACATTTGCCCACTGCCACATATATTCATCCCATATCACATCATTCATCCCACAAAATGTCATTATAAATTATTTAAATCGACAGAATTCACATAATTTTTTGTACATTTTAGAAATATTTAGACAATTCAGAAAAAATGTTTGTCAAAACTATTACAATTGTGTTAAAATACCCATGACAAAACCTAATTAAAGAAAGGATGTTTATTATGAGAAGGCTTTACAATAAAGCGGGCAGGAGAATAACCGGAATGTTAGTTGCCGGAAGTTTGATTGCGTCTTTATTTGCAGGTGTTACTCTTAACACCAACACTGCCTCCGCCGAGGAAAATTACGCAGACACCACCGAAGAGATCAGTGAGGACGTCTCCGAGGAATCCACAGAAGTTACTTCTGAGGATATAACCACTGAAGAAACCACTGAGATAACCACCGAAGATACACAGTATGATTCATCCGAGGAAACATCAGAGGAAACATCTGAAGCTACAACCGAGGAAAGCACCGAAGAAGCTAAGCCTGTTGATACCATTGATGAGGGCATTGCCACACACAAGGATGATTCAGCAGAAGTTGCCGAGGCCACAGGACTTTCAGCAGCGGAATTCGAAGTATACATGGACAAGCAGGGCTTCCCGGAAACTTATAAGCCAAAGCTCCGTACTCTCCACGCACAACACCCAAACTGGATATTCCAGGCGGTGCAGACAGGTGTTGACTGGGACGACGCCGTATCCCATGAGGTCAACACTCCATCAAATGTCGTAAGTGTATTCTACGACACATCATCAAACCCACATTACAACTGGCGTTCCACCAATGTAGGTTATGATTATCTCACCGATACATGGCAGCATTTCCACGGTTCAACCTTCTACGCTGCGTCGGATGAGCTTGTAATGTATTACATGGATCCAAGAACATATTTCGATGAGGAGAACATCTTCTCATTTGAATCACTTAAATACTCATCAACCCAGACAGAAGCCGGAGTGAGAGCTGTCTTAAACGGTTCATTCCTGGCAAACGGCAAACCTGCAAATGCAAGCTATACATATGCCCATGCTATCTATCTTGCGGCACGGCAGTCAGGCGTAAGTGCATATCACATAGCTTCAAGAATAAAGCTGGAGGTTGGCGGCACACCTAACAGCCAGCTGGTAAATGGTACAAACCCATCCTATCCGGGCATATATAACTTCTATAACATAGGTGCCTACGGAAGCTCAGATTCAGGTATTATACTGGGTGCGTTGAAATATGCTGCTTCATCAGGAAGCTATGGCAGACCATGGAACAGCCCTTACAAGGCAATCCTTGGCGGTGCTCTTTTCCTGGGAAATGATTACATATTACAGAATCAGGATACCATATATACCCAGAAGTTCAATGTATGTAATTCATCAAACAGATACTGGCACCAGTACATGTCAAATGTCCAGGTGTGTCCTTCTGAGTCCTACAGAATGTATCAGGCATACAGGGAATGTGGACTGTTGAACAGCCAGCATATATTTAAGATACCTATATACAATAATCTTCCTCAGGAGCCGGCGGTACTTCCACCTGCTAAAGGGAATCCTAACAATTACTTAAAGAACCTTACTATTGCAGGATTTTCACTTTCACCTGCATTTAAATGCAGCACAACTACAGACTACTCTCTCACCGTTGGTGCTTCAAAGGATTGCATTTCAATCGTGGGAACACCTGTGAATAAATACGCAAGGATTGCGGGAAGCGGAATAGTCAATCTGGACATGGGAGTGAACAAGGTTCCGATCACGGTATATGCCCAGAGCGGGGCCACCAGAGTATATACAATAACAGTCACCAGAGGCAGGGGCACTGAAACAGGCTTCTTCCTAGAAAATGAACTGTGGTACTATTACAAGAACGGTAAGGTAGATACCAGTGTAAACGGCTTCTACAGAACCTACACCGGTGCCTGGGTATTACTTAAGAATGGCAAGCAGAACACCAACTTTACAGGTCTATATAAGCACTACACCGGATCCTGGTTCTATCTGAAGGATGGCAGACTTCACTCAACATTTACAGGACTTGTAAAACACACTTCCGGTTCATGGTATTATGTGGAGAACGGTAAGCTTATGAACACCGTCACCGGCATGGTAAAGCACAATACCGGCATTTACTACTATGTTAAGAATGGTCGTATGGATACCGGTGTAAATGGTCTCACAAAGTGCAGCAACGGCTGGTATTACTTCGTAAGCGGTCGTATGATGAGTAATTACACAGGACTTGTTACATACAATGGGGCACAGTGGTATGTGAAAGACGGAAAGATGCAGAATAAATACTCAGGAAAAGTAACCATAAGTGGTAAGACCTACAAAATATTAAAAGGCAAAGTACAGTAATTTAAAAGGAGCAGATGGCACATCACCATCCGCTCCTTCTTTTGATCATAATTTTTATTTATTTGATCACATTATAATGATCAAACGATCATTTCATAAAGCCAGTCTTTCTTTATTGACTTTCTAATTGTCTTTTTTTCTTAAGCAAGATACTCCTTAAGCACATCAACCTTATCTAACTTCTCCCATGGAAGATCGATATCTGTTCTTCCGAAGTGACCATATGCAGCAGTCTGCTTGTAGATAGGTCTGCGAAGATCTAACATTCTGATTATTCCTGCCGGACGGAGATCAAAGTTCTCTCTGATGATCTCTATAAGCTGGTCATCAGAAACCTTGCCTGTGCCTAATGTATCAACTCTTACTGATGTAGGTCTTGCCACACCTATGGCATATGAAAGCTGGATCTCACACTTGTCTGCCAGACCTGCTGCCACGATGTTCTTGGCAACGTAACGTGCTGCATAAGCTGCTGAACGATCAACCTTAGTGCAATCCTTTCCTGAGAATGCACCACCACCATGTCTTGCATATCCACCATAGGTATCAACTATTATCTTTCTGCCTGTAAGACCACTGTCTCCGTTTGGTCCGCCGATAACGAATCTTCCTGTTGGGTTTACGAAGAACTTAGTCTCATCATCCACAAGCTCTGCAGGAAGTACAGTATCAAATACATACTTCTTGATATCCTCATGGATCTGCTCCTGAGTTACATCCTCACCATGCTGGGTTGAAAGAACAACCGCGTCAAGTCTCTTTGGCTTGTCATTCTCATCATATTCTACTGTAACCTGTGTCTTTCCATCCGGTCTTAAGTATGGAAGTGTTCCGTTTTTTCTTACCTCTGTAAGCTTTCTTGCAAGCTTGTGGGCAAGGGCTATTGGATAAGGCATGTACTCCGGTGTTTCATTTGTAGCAAATCCGAACATCATACCCTGATCACCTGCACCGATAGCCTCGATATCCTCCTCGCTCATGGTATGCTCCTTAGCCTCTAATGCCTTATTTACACCCATGGCAATATCTGATGACTGCTCATCTATAGCTGTGATAACACCACATGTATCGCAGTCAAAGCCGTATTTAGCTCTGTCATAACCAATCTCTCTGATTGTCTCACGAACGATCTTCTGAATATCAACATAAGCGTTTGTTGTTATCTCTCCCATAACCAGAACCAGACCTGTTGTAATAGATGTCTCACAGGCAACACGGCTCATTGGATCCTTCTCTAAAAGTGCGTCAAGCACTGCGTCTGAAATCTGATCGCAGATTTTGTCAGGATGTCCTTCTGTAACTGACTCTGAAGTAAATAATTTCTTCTCCATTTCTTCCTCCTTAAAACTTCTTTAAAACTATATCGACTCTGTAATGCCTTTTACATATATTCAGGCATAAAAAAAACCGCTCTGAGCGGATTGAAAATTCATTCAAGCCTCTCATTGTTCGACATGCACATATTGTGCAGATCGCTCAGGCAGGCACCTTCCGCACAAAAGCTGCGGGGTTGCCATGGCTTCACAGTCCCTTATGACTCCACCATTCTGAATAAGAGCGTCTTTTTTATTTTTTACATTGCATACTCTATACTACTTATCTGCATAAGTCAAGCATTTATTTTTATAATGGGAATTTTTCCTGCAGTTCATGCAAGCATGTTGCATTTTTTCATTACAATAGCAAAGGCGAAATTAATTTATTGTCCCATTGCCATAACAAAAGAGAGACCGATTTTGGCTGTGTATCAAGATCGATCTCCCTTTTGTACTACCATCGTCTGTGCCTTGCATATCATGCAGACCATTCACGATAATAAATTATATTCTCTTTCTTAATGCCTTAGATAATGCCTCAAGCTCAGTCTTGTCAGACTCACCCGGCTTCCATGTAACATTAACTGTATCATTTATATATCTCGGAACAAGATGCATGTGGAAGTGAAATACAGTCTGTCCGGCAGCTTCACCATTGTTCTGGATTATGTTCAGACCATCAGGATTAAGCTCTGCCTTCTGTGCCTTTGCAACCTCTGTTGCAATAGTGAAAATCTTTGAAGCAGTGTCTGCATCCATGCTATATACATTATCAAAATGTTCTTTCGGTATTATTAAAGCATGACCCTTACTTGCCGGATTAATATCGAGAATTACTCTGCAGATGCTATCCTCATAAACAGTAGCTGAAGGTATAACACCATTTGCAATTTTGCAGAAAATACAATCTTCCTTACTCATAAAAGCGCCCTCCTTAATCTATTCCTACATTTTACCCTAATTAACCAAATTTTACAAGTTTTTAGGGCAAAAGCCATCTATTTTCACTGTTTTTCCCTGTAAAGTGGGGATTTTTCTGTGTTTTGGTCACTTTTTTCAAGACTATGTTTAAAATATTCGTCAGTTTTGCTAACCCTGTTATTTATACATTTTAACATACAGATTGTTTTTTCGATCCCGTGACTGTGGAAAGCTTTTTCTATAGCTTCTCGCCTGCCGTACATCAATATCTGCAATCTTGAGTCCCGGACTCACCTGCTTTGATACGTCATTTCCATAACAATCAAATACATATGAGCTTGGGGCGTAATTCTTACCGTCGCCATATCCTGTCCTGTTGACACCCATGACATAGCACTGGTTCTCCACCGCCCTGGCTCTAAGCAATGTCTCCCACTGTCTCACACGCTCCTCAGGCCAATTGGCGATCACTATGACGGCTTCATTCTCATCCCTGGCTGCTGAGAATATCTCAGGAAATCTCAGATCATAGCATATATATCCTCCTATGCCCACACCTTCTATGTCTGTATGGCACAGCTGCTCACCGGCAGCATAATACTTATTCTCGCCACTGTATGAAAATGGATGTATCTTAGAATACTCCATGACAAGATTTCCTCCATCTACGAGGATAAGCTTATTCTCATAGCCACGCTTTGTCTCCTCTATAAATCCGAAGGCTATCCTCATTCTATATTCCACGCTTTTCTTCATAAAAAAGGAAACAGTATCGGGAATCCTTCCCCCGGCATAGTTCTCTGCCCATTTTTCAGGCTCCATGGTAAATCCCGTAAGCGTCATCTCGGGAAATATCAGAAGCTTAACCCCATGGTCATGAGCCTCTTTTATTAGCTCCTCACACCTTCTCTTATTTTCTTCCTTCTCTGTCCACGCAATATCCAGCTGTGTGACACCCACCTTAAGCATATCCTGTTCCTCCTGTAATTAAACGTCAGCCCATTTTAATCTGCCTTTGTGCATCGCCCACTCTAACATCAGTCGACATTTTTCACAGATATATTTTACCATAACCTGCGCCGGAAGTATTGATAAGATGTTTTTTTCTTAATCCTGTGGCAGTAATCTTGTAAATACCGGGCAGATCTGTGCTGCCACCACAGACTTCACCATATCGAGCGGTATAAACGGAACAAATCCCATAAGAAATGCACTCTTTAATGTAAGCTTTCCGAGGACCATCCACCATATCATACCAACGAGATCAACGAGTATAGAAGCAATGATGGCATGTATAGTGTATTTTAGTCTGCTGTACTGCTTGCCCTTTGCAAGGCCAAGATAGATAGTTACCACAAGGAATGCCCAGGTATAACCTCCGGTAACTCCAAGAAGGTACCCTACACCACTGTGTCCCATGATAAATACCGGTATACCACAGGCTCCCATTATCATCCACAGAATAACTATGATCAGCGAGTCTCTAAGTGGAAAAACAAACGCAATAAGCAGAATTATAAAGTTAAGCAGTGTAATACTTGCTATACCTATAGGTATGCTTATGTACGCAGATACACACAATATGGCTGTAAATAACGCCATTATAACCAGCTCTGAAGTTTTAAATGTCTTTTTCATCATAATCTCCATTCCGCTGCCCATTATAAACGCTAATGGAAAAATCCACAGGCAGCACACATAATATGTTTTGTATTATATGTGCTTAAAAAGCAAATGTCAACCTATGTATTGAATCTTAGGTTGACATTTATTGTTTCAGATATGCGAACAATGTTATGTCCCGCACTAAGTTTTATATATTTTTTTACAATCATTTGATGTTCATTCCAGAACCGCAGTGCGTTCATAAATAATAGTTTTTAAACGTTTTTTTAACTCAGATGGCAGTAAGGAATCATCGCACAGCTTTATCCACTGTGGAGTAAATTTAATAATACTTTCAATAAGCTTTTCTGCCACAGCCTGAGATATGTCACATGTATCAGCAAATTTAAGGAAATCCCTCCTATGGATGTTCATCTTTTTACCATTCATGGTCAGTGCAAACTGTTCCTTATCAGCCGGCATATTAGCATTCACCGGCAGCAGATCATATGCCGGAGAAAGTACATATTCTCCCGTACATTCTGCCGTCTCAACAAGAGAGAAATTCTTTAGATGCATATCAGAATTACCAACAACAAAGCAAAAAACAAGTCTGACAAAAAATTCTGTCATGTCTATTCCCACTCTTGATGAATATCTTTTGATTATCTTTGCACAGCGTTCGTATGAGCCTCTGTATTTATCTTCGGTCAGCCTTAAATCCAACTGGCAAAAGTCTTCCATAGCAAGCATTTCAACCCTTCCATCATGCAACTTGCGATCGACTCGTTTTGTAATATATGCAATTCCATCATCCCCTCTAATGAGTGCATGTGGAACTGTGGATATACCTGCCATATCTGCCATAGACATTATCAGATGTTCTGATTCAGGAAGTGCTTCATATTCTGAAACCTGTGGCTTAAGAATATATCCTGTCGGAAAATTAACAAGTGTCAGTCTGGGTTTGTTATCATCACTTACAAGATGCAGAGATAACTTTTTTTGGACACCTGGCACCGTAAATCCTTTTTTTACAGTATCCTCCACCAATAGTTTTAGTGTCGTTTCATCAATTTCTATTTTAGGAAGTTTCGTAGTTCCAAAAAAACGTTTGATGCATGCCTTATGCCAGCCCACTTCATTCGCCTTATGTAATTCCTTGCCACAACACAAACAATTCATTGCCTCTCCTCCATAATCGAAACATCACCTATTCCATCTCTGCATGCAACAAGCAAGATACCAAATCGATCGCTTCTGTTGATCTTCCAATTATCAGCCACAACATTTAGGAGCCATCCTTCAGGTATCAATCCATCAAAAAATGGAAACAAAGTCTTGGATACATATTCTTCTGCTTGTAACGGAAGTGTCAATGAAACTACAGATGCCTTCTCATTTTTCAAATACGCATCATCATATTTGAATGCATAGCCCTCATCGCTTTCTCTTAAAATACCTGCAAAGATATTTCTCACGTACACATACGCTTTCCTGAAATCACTCATCCATTTCCTTCTTTCCTGCAACAGCCTGTGCATTAAACATTGCAAGGGCAATATTAACCTTATCCATACGAACCGTTTCTTTTCCTTGCTCAAGTTCTCGTACAAATCTAAGCCCAAGCCCTGATCTCATTGCAAACTGCTCCTGAGTCAGACCTGCTGCTTTTCTATTTTTTTTTACAAATTCAGCAATTGGATTCATATTTTACTCCTATCAGCTATTTTAGATACAATATATATTATACCCTTTCAGGTATGAAATCAATTTATTTTTTTATATTCGTCCCTTTCGGGTATATTTAATCGCATCAAAGTTATTTTTATACCTTTACGGGTATATTTTTATTAAATCAGAACATATTTTATACCTCTACGGGTATACTCAAAAGTGATCTATATCTCCTATATTCCATTATTTGTCAATATGCTTGTTTTCAAAAAACCGGCAGGACGA